>PVMN01000114.1_pt1 | contig 193106 bp, 186 predicted proteins | sample 1853401 | NCBI WGS metagenome assembly PVMN01 (sample SAMN08533510, study PRJNA380276) | Human gut metagenome, whole genome shotgun sequencing project.
TGTACGGCAGACAGAAGAAACCAACCGCCAGCTTATGACGAGCCTTTCCCATGATGTGCGAACGCCCCTTACTACTCTGATTGGGTATCTTGACGCTGCACACAAAGGACTGGTCACAGGAAAAGACCGGGATGATTATATTGAAACCGCCCGCCGGAAAGCCCATGATCTGAAAGAATATATTGATGTACTCTTTGACTGGTTCAAGTTAAATTCAAACGAGTTTGCTTTGGAGATCCAGAGCGTTGAGGCCGCAGAGCTGACAAGAAATATCCTCATTGACTGGATACCGATTTTTGAGGATAAACAGGTTGAGTATGACATCGATATTCCCGAACAGCCTGTCCGGGTAAGATTGGATATGGACAGCTATATGAGGATCGTCAACAATCTCATTCAAAATGTAATCGCTCACAGCCATGCAGACAAAATCAAAATTGTCCTGTCAAAGAAGGAAAATAACATGGAGCTGCTGCTGGCGGATAATGGAGTAGGAATTGAGAAAGAAGATTTGAAACACATTTTTGAACGGCTTTATAAGTGTGATAAAGGACGCTCTGAGAAAGGCAGCGGTCTTGGTCTTTCTATTGTCCACCAGCTTGTAGAAAAGATGGGTGGAAGCATAACAGTTGAAAGCGTACCGGGAAAAGGGACTGAATTTATGTTGCTTTTTCCTTTGGAGATTTAAGCGGGTTCCCGTCTTTATGGCGGGAACCTTTGTCATTTTGCCGGATTTCAAATTGCAAGGTTAATGCAAGGTTGCGGCAAGGTTAATGCAAGGTTGGCGTGATAGAATACCTTACAGAACAGGAGGTTTTGAATATGGATACAAATTACATCATTGAAACAAAAAATCTGACGAAGCAATACGGCTCACAAAAGAGTGTGGCTGACTTAAATATCCATGTGAAGCGTGGGAGAATTTATGGTCTGCTGGGCAGAAACGGAGCCGGAAAAACCACTACCATGAAAATGCTGTTGGGCTTAACGAAGCCGACTTCCGGGGAGGTCAAAATCTGGGGAAAACCCTTGCAGGGGAATGAAAAGAAATTGCTGCCCCGTATCGGTAGCTTGATTGAGTCCCCCGGTTTTTATCCCAATCTGACCGGCACAGAAAACCTGCGCATCTTTGCTACTCTGCGGGGCGTACCAAACAATCATGCTATCAAAGACGCTCTGGATTTGGTAGGACTTCCCTACAAAGATAAAAAGCTCTTTTCACAGTATTCTCTTGGTATGAAGCAGCGGCTTGCCATCGCCCTTGCTGTTATGCACGATCCGGAACTTTTAATTTTGGATGAGCCGATCAACGGTCTTGATCCCATCGGTATTGCGGAGGTACGCTCCTTTATTCGGGAGCTTTGCGACGCAAGAGGAAAAACCATTTTGATTTCCAGTCACATTCTTTCGGAGATTTCCCTGCTGGCTGACGATATTGGAATTATCGACCACGGCGCATTGCTGGAAGAAGAAAGCCTTGCTGAGCTGGAGCAAAAAAGCAGTAAGCATATTCGTTTTACGCTCTCTGATACTGCACAGGCGGCAAGAATATTGGAACGCAATTTCCATGAAAACCATTTTTCCATACAGGACGACCACAATCTGCGCCTGCACAACCTTGATCTGCCTGTGGGGAAAATTGTAACTGCCTTTGTAGAAAACGGATTGGAGGTATCGGAGGCGCATACTTGTGAAGAAAGTCTTGAAGATTACTTCAAGCGTGTGACAGGGGGCGAAGGAATTGCTTAAACTAATCAAATGCGAATTTTTGAAATTGAAACGTAAGCCATTAGTATTTATTTCCCTACTGCTTTCTGTTTTCATGCCATTGGCTTACGCTTTCTTTCTGGCAGATGTAAACACCGATGTGGATGCTGTAAATGGAGTGATGTCTAGCCTATTCCAGCTCAGTGCATATTTGCTTTTGATGCCGCTTCTTGTGATACTGGCTTCCAATCTTCTGTTTGAGGAACTGGATAATGACACACTGAAAAACCTTGTTACCATACCGGTAAATAGAACCAAGCTGGTGCTTTCCAAGATGCTGGTTTTACTGTTGTTTGCCGTTGGCTTTATGGCAGTTGGAGGATTGGTAAACCTTGCGGTTTTGCTACTCCAGGGCTGGGAGCCGGTTGGGTTTTGGACCTTGTTTGGCGTTGGGATAGAAGAAGGGCTGATTATGTGGGTAGGCGCACTTCCATGTATCCTGCTCGTTGTTCTTCTTAATAAAAACTATATCGTGTCGGTCGTGATTACCTTTTTCTATACGACTGCAAATTATATCCTTTCGATGAGCGATGCGTTCCTCACACAGCCTTTTGGTTTGAATATCGGAACCCTGTTTCCGGGACCGCTGGCTTTCCGCTGGACCTTCCAATTTTATGACCAAAGCCAGACCAGTGCGGAATTGGCAGACTTGTTGGAACGGATCAGTCCGTATTTTCTGAATGGTGTTCAGGTGTTCGGTGTGATTGTTGTGGAAGCCGTTGTATTTCTTGCGCTGATTGCGTTGGTTTACCGGCGCCAGGAAATCTAAGGGGGTGTAATTATGTGGGATTTATTAAAAGCAGAATTGCTCAAGCTACGCCGGTGCCAAATACTTTGGGTGGGGCTGGTGGCGCTTGCACTCTGTCCGTTGGTGCAATATGGGAGCCAGCTGATTGTGGAGGCGGAGTACCGAAATCCAAACTATGATTTTTCCACTCTGTTTGAGAATGTTGTCTGGGGCAATACGCAGATGTTTTTTCCGATTTCACTGGTGATGATTGGCAGCTGGCTGATTGACAGAGAATCCACCCATGATACGCTGAAAAACATCATGACAATTCCTGTTTCCATGCCGAAAATGCTGGGAGCTAAGCTCTTTTGGGTCGGGATTTTTGCAGTCCTGCTGGGAATATACAGCGTTGGCGTTACCTTGATTACTGGATTGACGGTTGGATTATCGGGACTGACAGTGGAAGTGTTTTTTCATGGAGGTACACAGATCGTGTTGGCAGCTCTGACGACCTATTTGGTCTGTATGCCGCTGATCTTGATTTTTGGGCAGATCCGAGGGGCATATCTGGGAGGTTCCATTCTGGCGTTTTTCCTTGGATATAGCATGCTGTTCTTCAAAGGCGGTATCCTTGCCAGCATCTATCCGTTTTCTGCTGCGCTGATTTTAGTGGGCTTTGACATGAGTGGATATGCCGGAACAACCACAGCCCCAAATACTTTGCTGGCAGTCATTGGGGTTGGCATCATGGTTCTCTGGGCTGTGCTTTTATTAGTGATGTCCAGTAACAAAAAAGAAATGAAACCCCGTAAACAGACAAATCCGAAGGGAAAAGGAAAGCGTGCTGTACGTAGGAAAGGAAGGTGATACCTGTGAAGAAAATAGTTCTATCATTATGCCTGATACTGTTGGGGGCTTCTGTACTTTCTGGTTGTACAAAAGATGAATTTCTCGATCAGTATAACAATATCGTTCAGTCTGCTGGTTCCATAGCGCTTACCGGAAATTTATCTTTACAAGGCACGAAAGAAAAAGGAATTGATGATTATACAGGAAGCTATACAGCCAGCTATGAGGATTTTTCAGATACAGAGTATTTGTTCGGCGGAACTTCCATAAAGAGAGAAGCCGGTAAGGAGCTGTCTATTGATTGCACTTTGGAGGTTACGGAGGGAACTGCAAAAGTATTTTGGATTTCTGGATCTGATGAAGCAGTCACTTTGCTTGAAACAACCGGAACATATAGCGATACAATTACACTCCCTGAAGGCGGAAACTATATCGGCATTGAATGTGAAAATTTCACTGGAAGCATTGAATTGAATATGGAGTAACATTCTGCCGGACGACGGCAAAAGAAAAAAAGCCGTCGTAAAGCAGACACATTTCCACGCGCCTATGAAGCGGCGGCTTTGATTTGCAGAGCCGCCGCTTCTCTTTGCCCGGCGCAGGATCGGCGGCCCACGGAGGGAGCCGCCATGCTGGTACGTCCTATTTTTCAAAAGCATAACTTCTTAAAAAAAGATTGTCCTCATCATGGGAGTGGTACGGACAAAAAGATGTACTATACAGTGTAGATGATCTTCAAATTACATCAACTTCCACTGGGCTGATATCGCGGCATTTCGGAGCGGGCCGGAGCTGCCGCAACAACATAGACACAGGGGCGGCGCAATCGACCACATTTTCTCACTCTCCCGCGGATCGGGGGTGAGAAAATGAAATACATCCCTGATGATTATGGAGAATGCTACCGGTTTGACGCTTTCTGCAAAACTGTTCTCCGCCATGAGGCTATGAACTATTTCCGGGAACTAAATCGCCAGCGGAAACGTGCAATCCAGTTCAGTACCTTGTGCCAGCATGAAATGGACAAACTCTGCTCGATGGACGAATACCCAAGCGACAGTATCCTATTCACGGCCTACGGTTACACTCTGCATATCCGGGACGAGCTGGTGGCTGATGCCTTTGCCAGCCTGCCGGAACGGGAGCAAGGCATTTTGATCCTGTATTGTGTGTTGGAACTGACAGATGGTGAGATTGGTAGTATTGCAAGAATGTCCCGCAGCGCCGTCCAGCGGCACCGTACCAAGGCCCTGAATGAATTGCGGAAACGATTGGAGGACGACGAAGGGAGGAAAGCGAAATGAAGCAGCCAACTTTCTACGGGCGGGAGCTGTTGCCCTTGTCTGTGATTGAGGCGGCCCACGCCGGTGATTCGCTGGCCGTGGAAAGTGTATTGCGATATTATGACGGCTACATGAATAAGCTGTGTACCCGGACACTCTACAATCTGGACGGTTTGCCTCATGTGCGGGTGGATGAATACATGAAACACCGCTTGCAGGCAAAGCTCACGGAAGTCATCGTAAACAAGAAATAGCAAAGACAAAGGAAGCCGTCAAGGGTCGAGATGAACGCTCCGCGCCCTTGACGGCTTACTCCACCTTTGCTGTGTGGTAACCAAGCGGGCGCAAGCAGAAATCCGCTTCCGCCCGGTGCTATTATGACGTTTGTGCCTACGCATTTAGAGGGTAGAAAGGCCCGATACTACTGGGCGTTTCTGGCGTGGTTGGGCTGCTGGAAGTACCATACCATTCTTACCCCTGTAAATGCAGTTTGAAATGCGTAGAAATTTCTACAGTCAATCACCCTGAGTAAGTGGCAGAAAATTTGTAACGTTATTCATTACCCAATATCGTTCACTCATGTCAAGTTCGCCAGATACTGAAACCTCAAGTCCGTCTCTATGAGCATCACAAGCGATACGATATTGTGCATCTGATAGAGAAATTGTTACTGTACGCGGTGAGCCATTAAAAGTAGTATAAAGTCTAATGGTTTTTAAATCACTGTCAGATTCAGTTCTCTTTGACAACGAACGTATAATTCCTGTAAGATTAACGTCTTGAATTGCAACTTTATCTCTATAGATCTTTGATAATTCATCAATAACAAGAAAATGATTGGCACGCATTTCAATTCTCTTAACTTGACCAGTTCGGTTAGTCAACGAGGAAGCAAATCGAATTGTTGTAGTAACCTTGTCTGCATCAGAAACAGGACGCATCTTTAAAAACGCGTCACACATATTGGCCGTAATACCATCTTCAAAGGCGGTTTCCGCCGTTTCACTTAGTTGACATTGATTTTGAACAATAGCGTCTACTTGTCCAATAGCGGTTCCTATTCTTTCGATTACCTTGTGTTCAAAAGGCGTTGGAACATCATACTCACACCCGTCTAACACAGTTTGCTCATTATTTTCATCAACAACCTGAATATCAACGTTCAGAATAAAGCTGCCTTTTTCTGTTTGTGCTAGTTTGAACTTGTTGAGTAATGACTTTGCATACTCTGTCGCACGATAACAAATAGGACGAGCAGATTGTTCCGCACAGACTGAATATAGAATGAGTTCTTTTAACCCCTCAACGCAATCCGCTGCATATTCGAGAGGAATTTTCCCATCTTCCGTAATTTCAGAAATAACTCGAATTTCCAAACGGTCAATGAAAGTAGTAGTTATGTCTTTTATGATTTCATTCGCTGGGCGATTTTCCTTCTTTTGTAGCAATTCAATCACATTGCTAACAATTGAATAAAAATCGTCGAACTCTTCACTAGCAGGAATCGCTATGGTTTTCGGAGAGTTATTTCTGCTCGTATAAACCATCATATTGTGATTGGCAAAATCATAATTTCTTGTCCAACCATTAAGTTGTAAATATCTATCCATAGAGGCTGCCGTTATGTTATAAATGCCGTATATATAACTCTTCATAACGCTACACCCTCTTTCACTCTTTGCATCAATTGTACAAGAACCTCTGGCGTCAACTGCTGATCTAATGGAATATCAATTACTACTCGTTCTTTATTTTCGACTTCTGGGTGACCTTTTAATGAACACCACCATGCACATCTACGCAATAAAGTTTCTTCATTATTAACAGTCAACCACATATCTTTTTCTCGAGGCATTGAGTAGACAATTAAAATTCGTGGCGTTCCCACTCGAGTTTTGATCAGTTTATGATAATTTTTGACTTCCAAACTATACTTTATGACTCCATTTTTAGGAGATGCATTAATGGTAGCTTTTAATTGAAAGTCAATTCCAAAACCTGTTTCTCCATATTCTTTGGTCGCTGCATCATATTCAATGTCCTTAAATGTGCCATCAAAGCCATAATCCAGTGACGAATTTGCCACTGTCATGCCTACGCGAGCAGCAAGCGCATTCACGTACGCTTTACTGATGAGTTCTTTTGTATGCGCCTCCGTCACAAAATCACCGCCTTTCCAACATTATACTATATCTACAAGATACGCACAACAAAATATGACATACTTTGAGAAAAATGTGTCCCCATTCCTAAGTAAATCAGTCCAATAAAAATAGGCGCATCACATATCATTGTGATGCGCCTATTAGCACCTGATTGTCAGCCGTTAAGTTTAATTCATTTTTGATACTTCCTTATCGGTATTCACCATAGGGTTCACGCCGCTTTTTATATCTGGAATTTTAAGAGAGAAATCGCTCTGCCACCAGCATGACCAGCGGCAGCGTCGCCACGGACAGGATGGTGGACAGGCATACATACGACACCGCCTGCCGGTAATCCTGATCGAACTTCTGCGCGAAGATAGCTGTGCTGCTGGCAACCGGCGTTGCCGCTGCGATCAGCGTAATCAGCGTGATTTCGCCGCGCGCAAAGGGAAACAGCAGGAAGATGAGCACCGTCACCGCCGGAACGACAAGCAGACGCACGGCAGAGACAACGTACAGCCTTGCACTCGCAAACAGATCGCGCAGGCGTACTTTGGACAGGTAGAAACCGAGAATGATCATTGCCAGAGCAGTATTGGCGTCCGCAATGTAGCCGATCGTGCCGGTGACGACCGAGGGCAGTGTCGGCTGAGTCACAAACAGGATAAGACCGATTACCATGGAAATGAAAACCGGGTTGACGAACACCATTTTCAGATTGATGGTTTCCTTTTTGCCTGATATAATAACAATACCGTACGTCCACTGCAGCAGATTGACAAGCGTGCTGTATGAGACAACGTAGAACGCCGCCTCCGCGCCGAATACAGCTGTGACAAGCGGAATGCCGATGAAGCCGGCGTTGCCGAACGCGACCGCAAAGTTTTCAATCCGGTGCCGAGTACCGCAGGTGAGGTACGCCACGCCGATGGACGCGATAAACGCAATCACCGCGATAACAGCCGAAATGCCCATGGCACGCAGCTTGTCCATGCTGAACTCGGACATGTAGCTGCGCAGGATAACGCACGGAATGACCGCATACAGCAGCACGTTGGACAGATCACGGCTGCCCTGTTCGGTAATCATGCCGCGGCGGGAAAGAAGCAGGCCGAGCATCATCAAAAGAAACATGATGATCGTCTGCTGAAGCAGAATTTGAGTAATCATAAGGGAAATTTTCCTGTACTTTCATAGAATGGAGGGGAACGCAATGGAATTATACCAGCTTCGGCAGTTTGCCGCCGTAGCAAAATACGAAAATATGACGCGCGCCGCCGAGAGCCTGAACGTGGCACAGCCCGCTGTATCCAAAACCATACGGAATCTGGAAAGCGAGCTGGGAGCCGAGTTATTCGAGCGAACGGGAAAGGGATTGCGCCGCACCGAGCAGGGAGATATCCTGCTGCGGTACGCACGGACGATACTGGAAGCCGAGCGCGACGCACGCGGCGAAATTGAGGAGAGCCTGCACCGGACAGGCGGTCTGTGCATCTGTGCGCTGTCGTGCGCGGAGCGTATCAGCGAGATACTCGCGGGGTTTTCCGCCGAGTACGGCAATCTGGATCTGCGCATCAGCAGCACGCCCGAGGGCAGCGACCTGCTGCTCGATTCCGCGGTATCGCGGGACGAGGTGCCTGCAGGCGCCGTCCTGCTGTACGATGAGGAGATGTGCGTGGCCGTGCCCGAGGGACATCGGTATGCCGATCGGGAAAGCGTATCGCTGACAGAACTTGCTGACGACCCGTTTATCGCGCTGAGCAATTCGCAGTCGTTCCGGCAGATTTCCGAGCATATTTTTCGATCAGCAGGTATGGAGATGCACGCCGCTATCGAGTGCGACAGCGCGGCCTTGCAGATCCGACTGCTGTCGTGCGGCATGGGTGTTGCACTGGTCGCGTCCGGCGAGTGGCGGCAGGTCTGCGAGGACGCAGGCGTGCGCCTGCTGCACATCAAGGACGCACAGTGCCGCCGCTATATCTATGTGCAGACGCTCGGACGGTTCCGCACGCAGAGCATTCGCGCATTTACTGCGTATTTGGAGCGGTATTTTGCGCAGATGGCGTAAATCCGCGACAGGTCATGCGGCGTGTACCTCGAGAGGAACTTTTTCACCGAGTTCAAACTGATGCAGGCTTTCGAGCGAGCACTGAACCATATCGAACACCGCCTGATCGGTGAAGAACGCAACATGCGGGGTAACAATAGTGTTCTGGAAGGATTTCAGGATGATGTAATCGTGGTTGGTGACGCGGCTGTTGTAATTGTGATCGACGCGGATCACGTCATCCTCACCCTCAAAGCAGTCCACGCCGACCGAGCCTACACGGCCGGACTCAATGCCGTCGATCAGAGCACGGGTGTCGATCAGCGCGCCGCGTGCGCAGTTGATGATGACAACACCCGGCTTCATCTGCTGAATAGCCTCGGTATTGATCATGTGGTAGGTGCTGTTGTTGAGGAAGGTGTGCAGCGTGATGACATCGGACTGCGCATACAGCGATTCAAGCGAAACGTACTCCACGCCCATCTGCTTCATTTCTTCGGACGGGTACGGGTCATGTGCGATAATGCGGCAGCCAAAGCCGGACAGATTGTGAATGACGGCCTTGCCGATACGGCCGGTGCCGATGACGCCGACGGTCAGGTTCTGCATCTCCATGCCTCGGGCCGCACCGGATGCACCGAGCGAGTAGTCTGCGGTGTGCGAGCGGAACATGATGTAGCCGGCCTTGCGGATGCACATCAGCATGAGCATAACCGTGTAGTTGGAAACCGCATACGGCGAATATCCGGCGTGGGATACGCGGATGCCGAGACGCTCTGCAGCTTTCAGGTCTACATTATCGTAGCCGATGGTGCGCAGGGCCACATAGCGGACACCGTTCTCGGCCAGCTTTTCCAGAATCGGCGCAGGCAGGTCGCAAGTGCAGGAAATGCCGTCGTAGCCGCGGGTCAGCGCAACATTATCGAGGGTCAGCGTGTCCTTCTGCAGTGTAAGGTCCATATCAAGCGACTGACTGAAGTGATCGAAAAACGCGCGTTCGTCCGGACGGGCGTTGAATGCCATAACTTTCATTTTTATTACTCCTTGATCCATTCGTGGGTGAGCTTGCCGAGAATTTCGATGCCCTTGACGATCTGCTCATCGGTCGGGGTAGAATAGTTGAGACGGAAGGCGTTGGACACCTGCTTTTCGTCTGCCAGAAACGCCGAACCGGGCACGCAGAGTACACCGCGCTGAATCGCCTCGCGGACAAACGGCTGCGAATCCATACCGTCCGGCAGGAAGGTCATGGCGAACAGGCCGCCTTCCGGCTGCGAGAACGTGACCGCCGGATGGAAGGTGCGGCGCATGGTATCGAGCATGAGATTGCACTTTGCGCGGTATACGTCACGCGCTTTGTCAAGGTGCGCGGCAAAATCGTACTTGGTCATGTACTCATTGCAGACGTACTGGAACAGCACGTTGGAGTGCACATCGGTGGTCTGCTTGGCGATGGTGAGCGGCATGGTGAGCGACTTGTTGAACACGAGGAAGCCCAGTCGGAACGCGGGAGCCATCACCTTGGAGAAGCTGCCCGCGTACAGCACGCGGCCCTCGGTGTCCATCGACTTGATGGTCGGCACATCCTCGCCGGAGAAGCGCAGCTCGCCGTACGGGTTGTCCTCAAGGATGGCGATATCGTACTTGCACGCGAGTTCGTACACCTTTTTACGCTTTTCGAGCGTGGTCGTGATGCCGGACGGGTTCTGGAAGGACGGAATCGTGTACAGCAGCTTGGCCTCGGGGTGCGCCTTGAGAGCGGCCTCGAGCGCATCCGTATCCATGCCGTCCTGCTGCATCGGAATGCCGATCAGCTTGGCGCCATACGAACGGAATGTGTTCAGGCAGCCGACAAAGGCCGGGTCCTCGGTCAGAATGATATCGCCTTCGTTTACCAGAACTTTAGTGGTCAGGTCGGCGCACTGCTGACCGCCGGACAGGATGAACAGCTCATTGTTTTCGAAATCAAAACCCTGTGTGCGGGTGAGGTAGTCCTTCATCGTATCGCGCAGCGGCGTGTAGCCCTCGGACAGACCGTACTGCAGAACAGAGACCGGTGCGTTTTTCATCACGTCTGCGATGATGTCCGCAATCTCGGGCACTGGGAAGGTCTCTGCGGACGGGTTGCCGCCGCCAAACGAGATCATGTTCGGGTCTGCGCCGAGCTTGAACAGCTCGCGGATGGCCGAGCCGTGCACATCGCTCATACGGTTGGAAATTTCATACTGCATATCTATCGCTCCTGTTAAGATTTGGAATACAAGAAAACAAAAAGGTGCTGAAACCCCTTAGTCGGTAGGTTTCAGCGCCTTTGCTGATGGTTCTATTGTAAACCTGCACAAGAAATTTGTCCAATATCTGTTGTTTATGACGATATAACGGGAAAGAATACATGCTATGCCTTGAAGAATCACGCAAAACCTGCGATAATAGTAGGAGTTAGAATCACTCGAACATGAAAGCGAATTTTGCTATGAAACATATCTGTATTGGCATCACGGCGCACGTTGATGCCGGAAAAACCACTCTGTCGGAAGCCATGCTGTATCAGGCGGGTGCGCTGAAAAAATTAGGTCGCGTGGACCATCAGGATGCGTTCCTCGATACGTTTGCGCTCGAGCGCGCGCGCGGCATCACAATTTTCTCCAAGCAGGCGGAGTTCTCTCTGCCGCACACCGAGGTGACACTGCTGGACACGCCCGGTCACGTTGACTTTTCGGCGGAGATGGAGCGCACACTGCAGGTGCTCGACTGTGCAGTGCTGGTCATCAGTGGCACGGACGGCGTGCAGGCGCATACGGAAACGCTGTGGCGGCTGCTGACGCGGCAGGGAATCCCGACGTTTCTGTTCATCAACAAGATGGATTTGGACGGCGCAGACCGAAATGCACTCCTGCAGGAGCTGAAATCGCGGCTGGACAGCGGCTGCGTGGACTTCACTTCGACGGACACAATGGCAGAGGAGCTTGCCGTGTGCGATGAAGGTCTGCTCGAGCAGTACCTCGAGACAGGAATGGTGGACGACAGCCAGATTGCACAGCTGGTTGCGGAACGAAAAGCGTTCCCGTGCTACTTCGGCTCGGCGCTTAAACTGGACGGCGTGGACGCGCTGCTGGATGGTCTGGAACGCTATCTTCCTGCACCGCAGTACGGCGCGGACTTCGGTGCGCGTGTGTTCAAAATCGCGCGTGACGCACAGGGCAACCGCCTGTCATATCTCAAAATCACCGGCGGTGCGCTGTCCGTGCGCGAGCAGCTTTCGGGCAGCGAGGACGGCGGCTGGCAGGAAAAGGTGAGCGGCATCCGCATTTACTCGGGCGAAAAAATCCGTACGGCTGAGCGCGTCGAGAGCGGCATGGTCTGCGCTGTGACAGGGCTCACGCATACTCGTCCGGGTATGGGTCTTGGCGCGGAAGCCGGTGCGCTGCCGCCGGTTCTGGAACCCGTTCTCGGGTACCGCGTATGCCTGCCGGAAGGGTGTGACGCGCATGTCATGCTGCGCAATCTGCGCCAGCTCGAGGAGGAGGACCCACAGCTTCGCGTGGTGTGGAACGAACGATTAGGCGAAATCCATTTGCAGCTCATGGGCGAGGTGCAGCTGGAAATCCTCACCAGCGTTATCGCGGAGCGCTTCGGCGTGGACGTAACGTTTGACGAGGGCAGCATTGTCTACCGCGAGACCATCACCGAGCCGGTGATCGGCATCGGTCATTTCGAGCCGCTGCGGCATTACGCCGAGGTGCATCTGCTGCTTGAACCGGCAGAGCGCGGCAGCGGCATTCAGCTGTCAACGGCGTGTCCGACCGATGTGCTCGACCTGAACTGGCAGCGATTGATCCTCACGCATCTGGCGGAAAAAACGCACTTGGGCGTGCTGACCGGTGCACCTATCACGGATGTGAAGATAACCATCCTTGCAGGCCGCGCACACGTCAAGCACACGGAAGGCGGTGACTTCCGCGAGGCGACCTACCGCGCCGTCCGCAACGGCCTGATGCGCACCGAGAGCCTGCTGCTCGAGCCGTATTACGTCTTCCGGCTGGAGCTGCCGGACGAGTGCGTCGGACGCGCCATGACCGACATTCAGCGAATGAACGGCACGTTCGAGCCGCCCGAGCAGGGTGCTCACGGCTCGATTCTAACCGGAACAGCGCCGGTTTCCACCATGCGCAACTACTGGACCGAGGTCGCGGCGTACACCAAGGGACGCGGTCGACTGTCGTGCACACCGGACGGCTACGCACCCTGCCACAACGCGGAGGAAGTCATCTTGGCAGCCGCCTACGACCCGACCGCCGATGTGGAAAATACGCCGGATTCCGTGTTCTGCTCGCACGGTGCAGGCTATGTTGTCAAGTGGGATGAAGTGCCGGAGCACGCCCATGTGGACACCTCGCACATCCTCAAAGCCGAGGAGGACGAGCCGGAGCCTGCACAGCCTGTCCGTTCGTCCGGCGCGGGCGGCGGCGACGGCTTCGGCGGCGATGCGGAACTGCGAGCCTTGTTTGAACGCACCTACGGTCCAGTCAAAAACCGCGGCTTTGAAGCCTTCCAGCAGAGCCGTAAAAAGGCCGCGACGCTCGAGCAGCTGTACGTCACCCGCATCCGTGAGGACGATTATCTGCTCGTGGACGGCTACAACATCATCTTCTCGTGGGACGAGCTGCGCGACATTGCCGCCCGTGATGTCAACGCCGCCCGCGAAGCGCTCGTCAACGTGCTGAGCAATTATCAGGGCGTGCGCAGGTGTCATCTTATTCTCGTGTTCGATGCCTATAAGGTCAAAGGCGGCACCGGCTCGATCGAGCAGCGCGGCGGTATCCATATCGTCTACACCAAGGAGGCCGAAACCGCGGATATGTACATTGAGCAGGCGTCCTACGACCTGTCGCGCAAGCACCGTGTTCGTGTGGCTACATCGGACGGCATGGAGCAGATGATTATTCTCGGCCATGGCGCGGAGCGTATCTCTGCGACCGAGCTGCACTGGGAAGTGGAGCAGGCCAATGAGCATATTGAGGCAATTCTGAAAAAATTGTAAACAAAAATCGGTTTGGACTTGAATTCATAGTAAACCTGTGGTATATTAGTGAAAAGGGGAATTTGCAACTATGAAGATTTCAACCAAAGGAAGATATGCGCTTCGTCTGATGATCGACTTGGCGCAGCATGACGCAGGCGGCTACATTCCGCTGCGCGATATCTCCAAGCGACAGCAGATCTCGGCCAAGTATCTGGAGCAGATCGTGGTGCAGCTTTCGCGTGCGGGCTTTGTTATTTCGACGCGAGGCGCACAGGGCGGCTATCAGCTGGCGCGGCATCCTTCGGAGTATACCGTGGGCGATATTCTGCGTATTACCGAAGGCTCTCTTGCGCCGGTGGCGTGTTTGGAGCACGAGCCGGTGGATTGTCCTCGTGTAGATGAATGCATTACGCTCAGCTTTTGGCGCGGATTGTATGACACAATCAATAATTATGTTGATTCGGTCACGCTCGAGGATCTTGTCAATAACGGAACGCTTAATTTTTCCATCTAACGCAAAAAGACAGACGATTTTTCGTCTGTCTTTTTTTCGTTCCATTCGGTTGAGTAATGGAGAATTATCCTCAGAGTGAAGAGCGGTTTCTTTTGACCTTCGGGCAATTTACCTTATGTGTAGCAGTACGCTATCTGTGAACTGCGAATGGGTTGCGAAACAAACGCAAGAGTAACCCGACTGCCGTTCTCCTTTTCGGAGCGCAAAAAAAGGGAACACCCCGCAGGCATTCCCTTTGCATATAAGCTTATGCTCGATGCAGCAGCTTTTTGACACTGAGCAGCATCTCGCGGCTGTTGAGCGCCGCAACCGCGCCGAACAGTGCAATCTGCCAGACGAGCCACAGCGGCGGCTCGAGCAGCATGAGTACGGACTGCACGGCAAGCAAAATCACGGTCAGCGTCAGGCGCGGCACCTTCCAGCGGACCGGCATGAACCGACGGCTGTCGATTGCACGGTACAGGAACAGAGCCACATAGCTGATGAGCGTTGCCAGCGCCGCACCCGTGCCGCCCATCCGCGGGATGAGCAGGGCGTTCAGACCAATGTTAATAACCGCGGAGAACGCCGTGGACAGGAAGGACGCGACCGTCTTCTTTTCCAGCAGGTACACGCTTTTCTGGAAGCTGGACAGGCAGTTGAAGCCCGCGCCGACCGCCAGAATCGGGATGAACGTCCAGCCGATATAGTAGCTGGGCACGGCAAGCACGGTCATAGCCAGCTTGGCGCACATTACGCCGCCGGACGCGATGATGAACACGATGGACGAGTATGTGTTGCCGACGTTCGAGAAGAACGTGATCTGCTCCTCCTTGGTGTTGTTGTTGACCATGGATATCTGCCATGCATCAACAAAGATGGACGCGACAAGCGCGATCAGTGTCGGCACACGGTAGGCGATCGAGTAGATGGCGCTGACTGCGGTATCCTGCATGGAAGCGAGGAACACCTGATCCGAGAAGCCGATAATATACACGAGAATCGCATCCGGCACGAGCGGCAGCGAGTACGCCAGCATTCCGCGCCACAGGTGTGTGTCCAGACGCTTGAGTTTGACGTACTTCCACAAACCGGCGATAATGAACAGGCAAACAGTGGAAAGTGCGTCCGAGCAGATGATGGAGAACACATAGCCGAGGATGTTCCAACGGAACACCTTCAGGTAGAGGATGTTCAGCATGATGGTGACGAACGTACGGAAAATGCCGTCGATCGCGTACAGGCGGACGTGTCCGAGCGCGCGGATGAACTGGCTGCACACATTCTGCGTGCACGAGGTCAGAACATACAGGTAGATGATCCACTGATACTCAAGCAGTGAGCCGGTAACACCCGCCGAGGTGTTATAGTGGATGAGACTCAGCAGCGGATGGAACGGCAGTGCGATAATAAAGCCGCACAGCACGGTCACAAGCGCAATGGTAAACACACTGCGCTTGTAATACTTGCGCTCAAGTCCGTAGCGGATGACCGCCTGTCCGATGGACAGCGACACCACCGGATACAGAATACTGGTGGTCTTGATGATCAGGTCGGCGACACCCATTTCATCCTGCGTCATCATGCCGGTGTAGAAACGCAGCATGAGGATAACGAGAATCTTGGAACTGAACGTGCCTATCGCGAAGATAAAGGTATTGCCGAGAAGGCGTTTGTATTGATTCATTTTTTGCCCTTTCTCAGCCGGAGTGTGTGGCACTGGTCGGTAACGCGGTCGGTCAGCCATGCAGCGATGATGCCGCACAGCACGCCGATGACCGCACCGGTCAGTACGTCGGTCGGGTAATGGACGCTGGCATACAGCCGCGAAAACGCAATGGCTGCCGCCAGCAGAAAGGCCAGAAAACCGGTTTTATGGTGGAAGAAGTACAGCGCCGAAGCTGCCGCAAACGAGCTGAGCGTGTGCCCGGACGGAAACGACCACGGGTCCTCCGGAACGAGCAGCGCCGTCAGGTCGGTGTGAGTGACAAACGGACGCGGCCGCATGACAAGGTTCTTGAGGAACACATTGCCAAGCAGAAAACCGACGCCGAGCGCGATCAGCATCGCCGCGCCGGCGCGGCGTGTTCGCCGGAAGAACAGCAGCAGTACGGCAAGCGTAATCCAGACAGCACCATAGCTGCCCAGCAGGGAGAACACCTTCCAGACCGTGTCGGACAGACCACCGCGCCAGTGCTCCGAGATGTACGCGAGAACGCCGTAGTCAACTGAATGCACAATATCGAGCAGAATATCCATTTACCGGAATCGCCGCCTTTCAGGAGAGTAGAAGTTGTTTTTATGGCCAAGGGATGGTTATGAAAACAGCTTCTCGGTTATTTTTCGGAAGCAGAACGGTCTACCTTGTCCACGATGAGGGCAATCGCCTGGTCGCCGGTGACGTTGGTAGCAGTGCCGAAGCTGTCCTGCGAGAAGTGTAGGGCAATGATAAGCTGCTGCATCGGGTCGGTGAAGCCGAGCATCGAGGTGATCAGGCCAAGTGCCGACATAACGCCGCCGCCCGGTACACCCGGAGCCGCAACCATGGTAACGCCCAGCATGAATACAAACGGAGCAAACATAGCAAAGGTCGGGTTCATGCCGCTTGCAAGCATGATACCCATCGAGCCGAGTACGAGGCAGATGGTATCACCGTTGAGGTTGATGGTAGCGCACAGCGGAACGACAAAGTCGGCAACGTCGCTGTTGATGTTGTTATTATATGCACAGTTCAGTGCAATCGGAATAGTCGATGCAGACGACTGGGTGCCGAGTGCGGTAAAGTACGCCGGAGCGGCGTTCTTCATGCTTTTGAAGTGGTTCTTGCGGCAGACGATGCTTGCCAGACCAAACTGAGACAAGATGTACAGCAGCTGCAGCACAATAATAATGGCATACAGGGAAGCGAACATCTTGACGGTAGCCGCCAGACGGCCCTCGGCTGCGATGTTGGCGAACAGACCTGCGATGTGGATCGGAATCAGCGGAATGATAATGCGGCTGAGTACGCCGGTAACGATCTTCTGCAGATCACGGAAAACGTTCAGCAGGGAATCACCCTTGAGGTTTGCCATGCCGATGCCGAGCACGAATGCGAACACGAGCGCCGTCATAACGCCGAATATCGGGTCAACGGTGATGGTGAACAGCGGCTCAAAGGCATTGCTCTCGAGCACATCGCCGGTGATGGGCTGAATAAGTCCCGGCAGAACGGCCTTGCCGATGAAGAAGGTCAGCAGACCGGAGATAACGGTTGTACCGTAGGCCAGCAGCAGGGTCAGACCGAACAGACGGTTGGCCTTCTTGCCAAGCTCTGCCATGCCGACCGTGATGAACGACAGGATAATCAGCGGGATCATGAACGACAGGAAGGTTGAGAACAGCGAGGTAAAGGTTGCCAGTAGGCGGATGATGGTAACGAAGAACGCAGTGTCCGCGATGCCGAACCACTGTCCGCACATACCGATGAGGATACCGGCGATGATGCCGATAATCAGTCGAATTAACAGTCCTAATTGTTTCACTTACATTTACTCCTCTTTTTCACAAAATATGAAGTTGCTTTTACAGCCAGAGTGCGCCGGATGGACGAGGATTTTTTCTGCAGACAAGGCGTTTTTCTGCAGTAATCCGTGGGATTACAAAGGGAAACAACGCAGTATGCGGGAAAAATACCGTTCAGGCGGTGTGCAGTGGCTGTGAAAACAACTTCTACACATACTAATAATACTATATCAGAAAATACATCTGATAGCAAGTTAAAGCGACAGATTATGACGGCATATACCGAATTTATCCGAATTTGTGGTTGCTATCATGAATACAGGGCGCTATAATATAAAGGTGTACCTGTCGAATGGCTGTCGCGAAACCGTGGTTTCGCCGACAAGCAGGAACGGACCATAGACCGTTCCAAAGTCGTCCGAAAGTTCCCATGCGGAAACTTTCTCCCTCCGGATGTTAAAAAAGAGTGATATATGCTCCCTCTTTTTTGGAATTTGCACAGCAAATTCTATTTCATGCGCGCTTCGGCGTGGAAACATCAGACAAATGAAATACAGCACAAAGGGGAAAGACGATGCATTTGACGTTTTCGTTACATCAGTAAACAATTTCAAGCATAGACATAGATTAGTTAAGAGGTATACTCATGGCAGATAAAAGCGCAAATAAACCGAAGAAGGGAGCGCATTTGATCAAAAAACAGGCCCCAAAGCCGGAAAAACCGGCGCAGGCCGTACGGACGGAAGCGAAGCAGCCGAAGAAGAAACGTCGTGTTCCTATCGGCGTAAAGATTGCCGTCGGTGTTGTCATTGCGGCGGCAGCCGGTGCATTCGGCTATGTGTACTGCTACCCGAATGTTTTTCCGGGTGTGACCGTCGGACCGATTACAGTCGGCGGCATGAACCGCGATGATGCGGCAAACACCATTGAGGACCAGAGTGCGCCGCTGTACGAGGGCAAAAATGTCACGGTGACGATTTACGATTCCAACTATGATATTCCGGTCGATAAGGTGCTGAAAAGCGTGGACGGCATCCAGTCCGCCGAGAACGCCTATGAAATAGGCCGCACCGGCAATCCGCTCGAGCGCGTGCACGATATCATCGGCGCAATGCGCGGTCACAGAGAGGCGCAGATTGCGGCAACCGTAGACGAGGAAAGCCTGCGCGGCACGCTCAACGAAATCGCGGACACGGCGCTGACCGAGCCGGTCAATCCGACCTGGGAGCTGAAGGACAGCAATCTGATTGTGCATTCCGGCAAGCCGGGCGTCAAGTTTGACACGGATGCGGTAGAGCAGGCGCTGACCGATCAGATCCGCCTGATGGACTTTGAGCCGTATGAGGTTTCGACCGATGTGACAGCCGCTCCGGCGATTGACGTTGACAAGATCGCAGCCGACATTATCGGTGACCCGGTCAATGCCACCGTCAGCAAGAAGGACGGCAAGACCATCATTGCCGGCAAGGCAGGCGTATCGTTTGACACCGACAAGGCCAGGGAGATCATCGGTGACGGCTCGCAGGAGACCTACACCATTCCGGTGACGATCACCCAGCCGTCCATCACGGCAGAGACGCTCAAGGCGAAGCTGTTCCACGATACGCTCGCGCGCACGGCGACCAATCTCGACGAGGGCAACGCACCGCGTACGAACAACATCCGTCTGGCGGCTAAAGCCATCAACGGCACCATCCTCAATCCGGGCGACGAGTTTTCCTATAATGGCACGGTTGGCGAGCGCACAGCCGCACGCGGTTATCAGGAGGCGCACGCCTACTCGGGCGGCAAGATTATTGACGAGTTCGGCGGCGGTGTCTGCCAGCCGTCCTCGACGCTGTACATGGCCGTGCTGCGTGCCGATTTGAAGGTGACCGAACGGCATAATCATTCGTTTACCGTGTCCTACACACCGCTCGGCGAGGACGCAACCGTGGATTACGGCAATCTGGATTTCCGGTTCGTCAACAATACGGCGTATCCGGTCAAGATTCTTGCCGAGCAGACCGACGGTCAGATGATCATGACTATTGTCGGCACCAAAACGAGCGACAAGACGGTCACGACCCGCACAGAGGTGCTCGAGACCTATAAGCCGGAGACTGTTACCAAGACGGACAGCTCAATGGAAGCAGGCGACAGCCGCGTGGAGACCTCGGGCATCACGGGCTACTCGACCAAGACCTACAAGCAGATTACCGAAAACGGCAAGACGACCGAGGTGCTGGCCAACAGTTCCACCTATTCCAAACGGGATGAGGTCGTTTACGTCGGTGAATAATAAAGAAAACGGAGAATTTTATGAACAGTTTTACAGCTGAGACCCGCAGACAGCTCAAGCGGGAGCAGAAGACGCGTGTAATGGAAAACCTTGGCCGGTGTATCGGCATCCAGCTGATGTATCTCGTGCCGTATGTGCTGCTTATGGTGATCCTGTACGTTTCCGTGTTCGGCAGAGCGTTCGCGCTCATCGCAGGCGGCGTCAGCGCAAACGATTACCAGCTGATGGCGGCGCTCTCGCGCGGACTGAATACCATCTGGCTGTGCATTGCGCTCATGCTGGCAATCACGGGCCCCCTGCAGTTCGGCCTTATGCACTTTTACATCGGTCTCGCACACGGCGAGGATGTAACGGTGGGTACACTCATGTATCCGTTTACCTCGCTGAAAAGTGTCTGGGCGGGCATCCGCATGGTGTTTACGCTGTGGCTGCGCGGCATTATCTGGTCAATCGTACCGACCGTCATCTATTCGGCAATCGTATTTTCGGTTGCTGTGGCTGTCTCGGATACAGCACAGTATCAGGTGATTGCGGGAGCGCTGCAGGTTGTATACCTGCTGGTGATGATTCCGATTCGCGTTAAGCTGCAGACCTACAATGCTGGCTGGCTCCTGCTCGCGCAGGACGAGAACCGCAGCGCATGGGCGGCTACGCGCGAGGCTTCATGGGCGTTTCGCGGAAATCTGATGAAGCTGTTTGTGTTCGACCTCAGCTTTATCGGCTGGTATATCCTGACGGCGGTTGTCCTCTGGGGATGTATCCTGCTCGGCACGGTCGGTCTGACTGTGATGAGCACCGGCATGGCGATTGCGGTGTTCGCGGCAGCTCTGGTGGCGGCGCTATGCCTGACTGCCGTACTGAACGGTTTTCTCTCGGCGTATATGGAAAGCTCGTTCGTGCGTATGTATGAGCATCTGACCGAACCGTCGGTGGAGTTTTATCCGGAAGGGTAAGCATCCTGCTGGGCAACCTGCATTCGTGGAGATTATGTGGTGATAGCATCAGGCAAACGACAGGATATCATTTATGAACGTGTGAAAAGCCTCGGAGATGTATGCTCCGAGGCTTTTTCTATTGTATCGTACCCGCAGATACGCTATAATAAACCTATCTTCGGAAAGCGAGGGAACCCTGATGTTTGAATGGTTTACAGAATTTATGGAATCGCCGCTGGGAAAGCTGATTTCCACGGGAATACTGGCTGTGGCGGTGCTGCTCCTGACGTTGGCGGCGGCCGGACTGGTCAATCGGCTGATGAAAAAGCTGGTTGACCGTCACCGGAAAACGAACAGCAGTATTGCGACCGTCTTAGGATTTGTGCGATACATAGCGGTTGCTGCGGTGTACTTTGCGGGCGGCATGGTCATCGTAGGCGCGATTCCGGTGCTGTCGAGTGCGGTGCGTACTCTGCTGGCTACCGGCGGTGTGATCGCGGTGGTTGCCGGTCTTGCAGCACAGGAAGCCCTCGGCAGCGTGGTCAGCGGCGTGATGATCCTCGCATTCAAGCCGTTTAAGATGGGCGATGTCGTGCGCTATGTCGATAATGACATCACCGGCTGCGTTGAGGAGATCACGCTGCACCATACTGCGGTCCGCACGTTCGAGAACAAGCGCGTCATCATCCCAAACAGCAAGATGAACAGTGCCATCATCGAGAACGCCGACTATGCGGACAGCAAGGTCTGCGTGTTCCTGACAGTGGGGATTACCTACGAAAGCGACCTCAAAAAAGCCAAAGAGCTGCTCGCCCGCGAGGTGCGGAAGCAGCCGGCCTTTCTCGATATTCGCACCGAGCAGCAGAAAAAGGACGGCGTGCCTGATGTGCCGGTCGTTGTGCTTGAGCTGGCGGATTCCGCGGTTGTTCTGCGTGCATCGCTGTGGGCGAAGGATAACGCCACTGCATTCGCGCTCAAGTGCGCCGTGCTCGAGGGCATTAAGTTCACCTATGACGCGGAAGGCATTGATATTGCATATCCGCACATGCAAGTCGTAAAAAGTGAGAAATAAGGAGGCAGAAGTGAGGAGCGGACGATGATTTCCCGTGTTGTCGGGCGGCCGGTGGTCTCCTGCGCAGCGGTAAACCGCAACCGAAACCCCTGTCTCCTGCCTGTAAGAAATCGCAAGATATTGTAAGACAACCACCCGCATTCCTTTTATAATATGGTCAAAGAGCAAAGGGAGGAACATAAGATGAGGAAATTACGCGTTGGTGTAATCGGCATTGGCGACATCAGCAATGTTTACCTGAACAATCTGAAAAAGTATGACGCAGTCGAGGTGGTGGCGTGTGCCTCACGCGGACTGGAGAAGGCACAGCGAAAGGCGGCGGAGCACGGTATTCCCAAGGCATACGCCTCCGGTATGGAGTTGATCGCTGACCCGGATATTGACATTATTCTCAATCTGACAACGCCACAGGCACATTATGAATATAATCTGGCAGCCTTGAAGGCAGGCAAGCATGTCTACACGGAGAAGCCGCTGGCGATGACGTTTGAGCAGGGCAGGGAGCTTGTTTCGCTTGCTAAGGAGAAGGGGCTGCTGATTGGCTGTGCGCCGGACACCTTTCTCGGCGGCCGCTTGCAGAACATCCGCGAGCTGATCGACAGCGGCAGACTGGGCCGCATCACGGGCGGCGGCGCGTGGTTTGTCGGTCATGGGCACGAGTTCCATCATCCGGCTCCGGCATTCTTCTATCAGCCGGGTGCGGGTCCGCTGTACGATATGGGCCCGTATTACGTCACGGCGCTGCTCAGTCTGCTGGGCCCGGTAAAGCGCGTATGCGCGATGGCGACCAAGGCAGGGGACACGCGCACCGTGCCCTCCGGCCCGAGCAAGGGACAGGTGCTGCCGGTGGACGTGGATACTCATATCAACGCGATTCTCGAGTTTGTGTGCGGGGCACAGGTGACGCTGACCTGCAGTTTTGACGTCTGGGATTCCGAGCTGCCGCGCATGGAGATTTACGGTACCGAGGGCACGGTGCTCATTGATGAAAAGGATCCGATTTCCGGTCCCAACCTGTTCGGCGGCGATACGCTCATGCGCACGCCCGACCAGTACCGCTGGGCGGATGCCGAACGCCGTCCGGAGAACGTAAACGCGCCGTGGCCGGTCGTGCCGAACAGCCATCCGTATAATTCGGTCAGCCACGCCGAGAACCCGCGCGGTATCGGTCTGGTGGATCTCGTCTACGCGCTCGAGGAGGGCCGCAAGCCGCGTGCCTCCGGCGAGATGGCGCTGCATTCGCTTGAGGTGATGGAGTGCATCCTCAAGAGTGCACATGAGCACGTCTTCTGTGAGCCAACAACTACATTTGAGCAACCGAAGCCACTTGATTGGCAGTAATTGAAGTAAAAGCCAGAGAAGAATTTTTCATTCTCAATTATACCGCATGTCTACCTGAAAAAGACACCCCGAAGGGTGTCTTTTTTATTCCGCAAGTCCCATCGTGCCGTTGCCTTCGGTGGTGATGCAGGTCAGATCATCGCGGACATACAGCACGACATCAGGTTGATAATCAGCGATATAATCAAGAATATTCTCGCCGTCATAGTGGCGGTAATCCAGGCTGCGCATTTCGTCGCACGAGGTATATAGGATGCCCTCCAAGGGGTTGGTGAACGAATCGCCGATGACAAGCACGCGCGGCAGGCCGGGACGGTTTGTCTTAATAATGGTTTCGCCAATATCGCCGCCCATGTAGTAATCATACACGTTGTTGAAATTCTCGTTGACCACCGTGCTGGCAACCGGCTTGCCATTATCCGTGCGGGTGAAGGGCACGGGCGTGCCAAGTGTGAAGCGGTACAGCTTGTCATTCGTAGGGTACTCACCGAGCAGCTTGCGGGAACGGGAGCCGAGAAACGGTCGCTCGATCGGCTCGATGGTCACATCGGTGGTGACAGGTGCGTCTATGCCGAGCGTCTGCAAGTGCTCCATGGTGCGCAGATAGGTCTCATATGCGCCGTAAAAGTTGTAGTGATGGTCGGTTTTGCTGTAATATTTCTCCGGATCGGTGCAGAGATATTCAGCCATGTTCAGGCAATCAATGCCGCGCGCATCCAGTCCGGCGAGGAAGTCCGTGCGCATGGAATCATCCGTGTAGGTGCCGGACGTGAGGTACGACGGATATTTGTACCGCAAAGCACTGCTCTGCTCGGGAATGGACAGATAGACGAACTTTGCACCGACAGTCTCACACGCCGCGCTCACCTGCGAGAGCGCATCCAGTACGGTCTGCATATTTTCATGGTCATAATCGGTGCGCGGCTTGCCGTGATAGGGCAGCAGCGTATCGCCTGCGATAACCGTGTTGCTGACGACCGGATTATGCAGCGCAAGCTCCTTGCGGACGTTCAGCCGCAGCAGCGGAACACGGCAGGCAAAGTGGTCGCTGATATAGGTCTCCACATCGGAGAAAAACGTGCCGTCCAGCACGGTCTCGACGCTCGGCACCGGAAAGACCGCCAGCCTGCGGTTTTCGTAAAACGAGCCTTTTTCCTTCGGGCTGAATACACTGACAGCCGAAAAAACGGCCAGCGTGCCGCAGAACAGAACGGTTTTGACAATATGCTTCGCGTTTTTCATGGTCTCAGCCTCCTCAGAAACGGAAGTAGATAAACGGGTTATAGCTGCTGGCGAGCAGGCGCATCAGGCACAGCGTGAACAAGACAGCCAGCACCGGAAACTCCAGTACACGCCATATACGGGTGGACTTGAGACGCAGGAACACCGGCGCGGACAGTACAACACCGAACAGCAGGTACGGCCAGAACCGCAGCAGATATTCGATTACGAACCGATTGAGCGGCACCGTCGAAGTGAACATGCTGCCGAGGTACTGCACCGCCAGTCCCATCGAATCGCTGCGGAAGAACACCCAGCCGATGACGATGAAAAACAGCGCGTAGAGGTGCTGCAGCACGGACGGCAGGCGCGTAATCCATCCGGCGAGGAATTTCTTTTCCAGAATGAGTAGCACGCCAAAGTACAGACCCCACGCCATAAATGTCCAGTTAGCACCGTGCCAGAAGCCGGTCAGCGTCCATACGGCGAGCAGATTGAAAATGTGCCGTGCGGGCGAGCACCGGTTGCCGCCCAGCGGAATGTACACATAGTCGCGGAACCAGGTGGACAGCGAGATATGCCAGCGGCGCCAGAACTCGGTGACCGACTTGCTGATGTACGGATAGTTGAAGTTTTCGAGGAACTCGAAGCCGAACATTTTGCCGAGACCGATCGCCATATCCGAGTAGCCGGAGAAATCGAAGTAAATCTGCAGCGTGTAGCCAATCGCGCCCATCCACGCACCGGCGGCAGACAGCTCGTTCGGTGCATATTTGAATACGCCGTCTGCAATCTGCGCGAACACATTGGACAGCAGTACCTTTTTGCTGAGACCGAACAGAAAGCGGCTGATGCCCTCGGAAAACTGCGCAAACGAGTGCTTGCGCACGGCAAGCTGCACGTTGACATCGTGGTAGCGTACGATCGGGCCTGCAATCAGCTGCGGGAACATGGAGACGTACAGCGCCAGCGAAAACAGATCGTGCTGCGGCGGAACCTCTCGGCGGTATACGTCAATGACGTAGCTGAGCGCCTGAAACGTGTAAAACGAAATGCCGATCGGCATGACAATGCCTGTCACCGGAATACTCAGTCCGAACAGGCTGTCCGCTGAGCTGATGAAGAAATTCAGATACTTGAATACACCCAGCAGGCTCAGATTGGCGATAACACACAAAATGAGCAGCGGTTTTCTGTATGTACTGCGCATGGACAGACCGAACAGGTAATTCATCAGTATCGAAAAAATCAGCATGCCGATCAGCCTGGGTTCTCCGTAAAAATAGAAGAACAGGCTGAACAGAAGCAGCACCGCGTTCCGCACGCGGATAAATTTCTGCGGCACGATATAATAGCAGAACAGCGCTGCCGGTAAAAAGAAAAACAGAAAAATCAAACTGCTGAAAACCATGTAGCAAACATCCCTGTATGATAAAATTGCTGTCAGAAAGGCAAAGCAACCGACAAAAAGCACCTTTAGTTTACCATGCTCTGCGCAGATTTGCAATCATGCGCCAGATCGCTGCATCGTTTCTGAATTGTTGTTTACTTTTCCCAAGAACCATGCTATATTAAGGATAGGCTATTGGCTGTTTCAATCAAAAGGAGGAAGACAATATGAAAAAGATGAGAATCGCACTGGCATCCATGCTGGTTGCTGCCGGCATTACGGCAACAGCCGGTGCTGCGAACTTCACAAACTGTGCGGACCGCCTGAAGGACGTGGGACTGTTCCAGGGCACTAATCAGGGTTACCAGCTTGACAAGGCACCCACCCGTGCCGAGGCTTCGGCAATGCTGGTCCGTCTGCTGGGCAAGGAGGCTGAGGCGGAAAAGCTGACCTACACCGCGCCGTTTACCGATCTGAAGGGCTGGGAAAAGCCGTATGTGCAGTACCTGTACGATAACGGCCTTGCCAACGGCATGAGTGCGACTGCCTATAACCCGACCGGCAAGTGCTCTGCACAGATGTATACCACATTCCTGCTGCGCGCACTCGGCTACTCGGATGCCAAGGGCGATTTTACCTATGCCAAAGCACTGGATTTCGGTGAGCAGGTTGGTCTGGTTGACGATATCAACTGCAGCACCAAGAATTTCCTGCGTGACAACGTAGTTGCAATGAGTCTGACTGCGCTTGATACCGATGTCAAGGGCAGTGACAGCATTCTGCTCGATAAGCTGGTTGCAGACGGTGCGGTTGACAAGACCAAGGCTGCTTCTCTGGGCGCATTTTTCGCAGACGCGGATGCATTCAACACCGCTGCGGCGAACACCTCGGCGGAGTCCAAGATGGCTATGGATATGAACATCAAGGCAAGCGTTAAACTCGGCACCACCAAGCTGCTCGATATGTCCATGCCGATGACGGTTAAGACCGATATGAACCTCAAGGAGCTGGACAAGTCCGTGATGGTATTCGGCGGCAAGCTGAACATGACGATCGACCCGTCTTTGGCGAACGGCGGCGATACCAGTATGTCGCAGGATATTAACTATTACTTCACCAATGGCACTTACTACATGGATATGGGTGCACAGGGCAAGTACAAAATGGCGATGTCCTTTGATGATGTGCTGAACGGCATGGAGATTTCTGCTATGAACAGCTCTGTTCCGGTCAGTGCGATCGAGAGCATTACCAAGGGCAGCGGCGGTATGACCGTTAAGTACAACATGAACAGTGTCTTCGGTTCCGACCTGTTTGATGAGTTGCTCGGCGGCATGCTGGACGGTGTTTCCATTAAAACCCGCGATATGAATGTTACCGCGAAGGCAGTCAATGGCATGCTTACCGATACCGCGATTTCCGGTACGGTTGATATTACGGCAGAGGGCGAGACCATCAGCGCAACCCTGAACGCAACCGCTAAGGTAACCGCTACCGGCGATGCGGTTAAGATTACGCTGCCGACCGATCTGGACAGCTATGTCGATCTGCCGACCGAGATTAACTGACGGCTTGACAATTCCGCACTTTTTATGATAAACTTATCTCACTAAAATTTGTGTGGATTTTTACAGCATCTCAAGATGTTCTTTTTCGCCGCACGACCGGGATTCCGGCCGTGCGGTTTTTTTATTTGCACAAAAGGGAGGAACCGAACGTGAACCAACGCTTTATGCGGGAAAAACCGATACTGCCGCTGCTGCTCTCAATGGCGCTGCCGATGGTGGTTTCCATGCTGGTGAACTCGCTGTATAACATCATCGACAGCCTGTTTGTTGCAAAAATAGGAGAGGACGCGATAACAGCGCTGTCACTGGTCTATCCGGTACAGAATTTGATAAACGCGCTCGCTATCGGCTTCGGCGTGGGCATTAACGCAGTGATTTCGTATCATCTCGGTGCCGGTGAGATTGATAGGGCAGACGCGGCGGCGACGCGCGGTATTGCGTGCTCGATTGTCCACGGCGTGGTGAGCATGATCGTGTGCATCACCGTTATGCCGCGTTTCCTGCGGCTGTTCACGGATTCTGAGCAGGTAGCGGAGATGGGCACGCAGTACGCGTCCATTGCGTTCTCGTTCTCGGTGATTATCATGGTCGGCCTCGCATTCGAGAAGATTTATCAGGCGATGGGTCGCATGCAGGTGACCATGACAGCACTGCTGTTCGGCTGCGTGACAAATATCGTGCTGGATCCGCTGCTCATCTTCGGTATCGGGCCGTTCCCGCAGCTCGGCATGCGCGGCGCGGCACTCGCCACCGGCATCGGCCAGCTGGTAACGCTGGCGTTCTATCTGGTGATATATCGGCTGCGGCCAGTGTCCGTGCATATCACACGCAAGGGGCTGCACGGTACTCGAGGCATTACGGCACGGCTGTATGCGATCGGCATTCCGGCGGCACTCAATCTGGCGCTGCCGTCATTGCTCATCTCGTGTCTGAATGCGCTGCTGGCTGAGCTCAGTCAAGCGTATGTGGTCGTGCTCGGCATCTATTACAAATTGCAGACTTTCCTGTATCTGCCTGCGAGCGGCATTATTCAGGGTATGCGTCCGGTGATCGGTTACAACTACGGTGCGGGTGAGCGGGAACGCGTCAGCCGCATTTTTCAGGTAGCACTTGCGCTGTGCGCGTGCATTATGATGATCGGCACGGTGCTGTGTCTGGCGTTTGCATCTCCGCTGATGGCACTTTTCACCGAGAATATCCGGACGGTGGTCATCGGTGCACATGCGCTGCGCATTATCTGTGTGGGATTTCTTGTTTCGGCGGTTTCGGTTACGGCATCCGGCGCACTGGAAGGACTCGGAAAGGGTACGGCGTCACTCGTGATTTCGCTGTGCCGGTATACCGTGGTCATTCTGCCAATCGCGGTCGTGCTGTGTAGGATTATGGGCGCGAATGGCGTCTGGCATGCGTTCTGGGTGACGGAGTTTATCTCGGCAGGAGTTGCATTGGTCGCTTGGAAGCGAGTGTAACTGCGCTGACGCCGCGCCCGCGCGGTGGGCAAGAGGGTAGACACCTACGGTTTCTACCCTGTTTGTTTCGCAACATATTCGCAGTTCACAGATACATTACTGCTACACATACGGACTGCTCTGCGCAGGGTGCGGCATGACAGTGCCGCACAATTTGTTAGCGCGTTATGATAGATAGGGCCTGCGAAGATAAATTGTATCAAACGCCTAATCCGTAGGTGCTATGCGGTATAACGTGTTAAAGAATTGCGCAACACGGGTATCCCCCAGGGGACCCTCTCTTGCCCTGCGGGCAATTCACCTTGTGTTGCGCCTGCGTGGATTTAACCGTATGTGTAGCAGTACGCTGTCTGTGAACTGCGAAAAGGCGGAGAAAGACACGCAACGGTAACCCGACTGCCGTTCACCTTTTCGCAGCGGTCACATGTCGGTAATCTGCGCCAGACTATCCAAGGGAAAGGGGTGATTCACAAGAGGGTGGAAACCGCAGGTGTCTACCCTCTTGTGCGCCCGCGCGGCGTCAGCGCACGTTCCCGCGCTCCGCAGAGCGCAACTCCCCGCTGAGGTTCAGCGAAAAACTTCCCGCCCGTCAGGGGCGAACACGCTTGCGCAGTTCGAGCACCCCCGGTCAATCGGTGCAGGGAAACGACAGCTTTCCTATTGACACAGTAGGCATTCCCCGCTATACTTATAACTAAGCGAAAAACTGCACGAAAGGGAGAAAGAACTTGCTCAATCAATTTTCGAGAACCGAGCTGCTGCTTGGCAAGCAGGGAATGGAGCGCCTGTACAACGCGCGTGTTGCGGTATTCGGCATCGGCGGTGTAGGCGGCTACACAGTAGAAGCGTTGGCGCGTTCGGGTGTCGGCACACTTGACCTCATCGACGATGATAAGGTGTGCCTGACCAACATCAATCGCCAGATCATCGCTACCCGCAGGACGGTCGGTCAGTACAAAGTAGAGGCCGCTGCCGAGCGTATTCACGATATCAATCCGGACTGCAAGGTCAACGTTTACAAAACCTTTTACACGCCTGAGACTGCTTCCCAGTTCGATTTCACCCAGTATGACTACGTTGTGGATGCGATCGACACCGTAACCGGCAAGCTCGAGCTGATCGAGCAGGCAACCAAGGCTGGTACGCGTATCATCAGCTGCATGGGTGCGGGCAACAAGATTCACGCCGACAAGCTGGAAGTGACGGATATTTATAAGACCTCCGGCTGTCCGCTCGCGCGTGTTATGCGCTACGAGCTGCGCAAGCGCCGCATCCGTAAGCTCAAGGTTGTGTACTCCAAAGAGCCTGCCATGACGCCAATCGACGATATGGCGATCAGCTGCCGCCAGAACTGCATCTGCCCACCGGACACCGCGCGCAAGTGCACCCAGCGCAGGCAGGTTCCAGGCAGCACTGCGTTTGTGCCTGCTGTTGCGGGTCTTATCATTGCAGGCGAAGTTGTTAAGGACCTGACCGGCGTGGAGAATAAAGGATAACACAGGCAAAAACCGTCATCTCAAATGCAGAGATGACGGTTTTTTTACTCTTTGACAGTATTTGCAGCCAATGCCGCGTCAAACTCCGGCCAGCAGCGCTTGAGGATAGCCGGTTTGCCCTCGGCGTTGATAAAGCAGTGGCGGCTGTCGCCGGTACAGCGTAGCGTGCCGGTTGCCTTGTCGTAGACATCATAGTGCAGCGTCATGCGCACGCCGTTGTACTGCGTGATAGATGCTTCGATTCGCACGGTTTCGCCGAATTTCGACATGGTTTTGTACTGGCAGGAGACCTCCAGCACCGGACCGCTGTAACCGGCCTCTTCAATGCGGTCGTAGCCAAAGCCGAGCTGCTCGAGCAGGTCCACGCGTGCCTCCTCGAACCAGCGGATGTAGTTCGAGTGGTGGACAATGCCCATGCCGTCGGTTTCGTAGTATTGGACTTTGTGGTCGTAGGGAACCATTAGATAAACCCCTTTCTAAGAGAGTGAAGAGCTTTTAATAGAGTGAAGAGTGGAGAGTTGAGAGTGGAGATAACGTTCAGATAAAACTGCGTGCAGGAAAACCGTTACATTCTCTCCACTCTTCACTCCTCACTCTCCACTCTACTGCACCCGTGAACAGTGAAAGCGCCCTCTCCGAGGGCGCTTTCTGCTGAAACGTTTACTTAAAGTATTTCACGCCGTTTGCAAACAGCGGCTGATACTTTTCGCCGTAGATATTCTTGCCGACGAACGGACTGTAACGTTCGGTGTGGCCCATCTTGCCGAGGACACGACCGTCCGGCGAGGTGATACCCTCGATGGCGCACATGGAGCCGTTCGGGTTCCACGCGATGTCCATGGACGGGTCGCCGTTCAGATCGGTGTACTGGAACGCCACCTGACCGTTCTTGATGAGGTCATCGATAACGTGCTGCGGCGCTACGAAGCGGCCCTCACCGTGCGAGAACGCGATGGAATGCAGGTCGCCGACATTGCAGGAGGACAGCCACGGGCTCTTCACAGAGGCTACGCGGGTGGTGGCGTAGCGGCTCTGGTGGCGGCCGATGAGGTTGAACGTCAGGGTCGGGTCGTCGCCGGTCATCTCGTCACGGATTTCGCCGTAGGGAACCAGACCCAGCTTAATGAGCGCCTGGAAGCCGTTGCAGATGCCGAGCATCAGGCCGTCGCGCTGGTTCAACAGCTCGTGGATGCTATCCTTGATGCCTGCGTCACGCAGGAAGGACGCGATGAACTTGCCCGAGCCGTCCGGCTCGTCACCGCCGGAGAAGCCGCCCGGCAGGATAACCATCTGCGCCTTGCGGATAGAGTTCTCGAGCTGCTCTGCGCTCTCACGGAGGGCATCCGCGGAGAAGTTGCGGACAACGACAATCTCAGCCGCGCCGCCTGCATTCTCGACCGCACGGGCGGTGTCGTACTCGCAGTTGGTGCCCGGGAACACCGGGATAACGGCCAGCGGCTTTGCGCTCTTGACTGCCGGAGCGGATACATTGCGCTCGGTGAAGGAAACCTTGGTCAGATGCTCATCGGAAGCAGCCGCCTTGGTCGGGAACACGCTCTCGAGCTTGCCCTCGAAGGCGCTCGTCAGCTCGTCGATGGTGACGGACTCGCCGGCAACCGTGATCTTCTCATCGTCGGTGGTATAGCCGACCAGCCAGTAAGCGGGCAGCACGGATGCGGCTTCGATCAGGATGCCGCCGAAGTTCTTGAGGTACAGCGCGTCAGCCGGGAACGAGTCGTCCATCTTAAAGCCGATCTTGTTGCCGAGCGCCATCTTGCAAACGCCCTCAGCGATACCGCCGGTGGACAGCGCCCACGCGGAAACCGCCTTGCCGGACGCAATCAGGTTTGCAACCTCGTTCCACATGAACTTGAGCGTGGTGTAATCCGGCGTGCCGTCCTGATTGTACGGTGCATCGAAGAAGTAAACCGGATGACCTGCCGCCTTGAATTCAGGAGAGATGAGGCGGGAAGCGTCCTGCGGTGCGATTGCGAAGGAAACCAGCGTGGGCGGTACGTCCATATCGTCGAACGAGCCGGACATGGAGTCCTTGCCGCCGATGGCTGCCAGACACAGGTTCTCCTGTGCGGTGTATGCGCCCAGCAGAGCGGACAGCGGCTTGCCGAAACGCTTCGGGTCCTTGCCGAGACGCTCAAAGTACTCCTGGAAGGTGAGGTAAGCGGTCTCAAAGTCACAGCCCGCTGCGACCAGCTTTGCCACGGACTCGATTACCGCGGAAGAAGCGCCGAGATACGGGTTCTGCTCGGTGAAATACGGGTCAAAGCCGAACGCCATAACGGACGCGGTCTCGCACTGACCGTTCAGGGCCGGCATGGTAGCCGCCATAACCTGCGTCGGGGTCAGCTGATATTTGCCGCCGAACGGCATGAATACCGAGCTTGCGCCGATGGAGCCATCGAAACGCTCAACCAGACCGCGCTCGAGGCAGATGCCGAGGGTAGAGGCGTGGTTCAGCAGCTTTTCCTTCTCGGAATTGCCTGCCGGAGCGCAGGAGATGGACGGAGTCGGCAGTGCGCCAACCTCTGCGTCAACGTGCTTGGAGCAGCCGTTGGTGTTGAGGAAATCGCGGGAAACATCGACAATCTTGACGCCGTTCCAGGTCATGCACAGGCGGTTCTTGTCGGTAACGGTTGCGACAACAACAGCCTCAATATTCTCCTTGGCAGCTGCGGCAATAAAGGCGTCTACGTCCTTTGCACGGACAACGACAGCCATGCGCTCCTGCGACTCGGAGATAGCCAGCTCGGTGCCGTCCAGACCGTCGTACTTCTTCGGTACGGCGTTCAGGTCGATGTCCAGACCGTCGGCCAGCTCGCCGATGGCAACGGATACACCGCCCGCGCCGAAGTCGTTGCAACGGCGAATCATGCGGGTGACATTGCCGTCGCGGAACAGACGCTGAATCTTGCGCTCCTCCGGCGGATTGCCCTTCTGGACCTCTGCACCGCAGGTCTCGAGGGATTCCTCGGTGTGCTTCTTGGAGGAACCGGTTGCACCGCCGCAGCCGTCGCGGCCGGTCTTGCCGCCGAGCAGGATGACGATGTCGCCCGGCTCGGGTACCTCGCGGATGACGTTCTCCAGCGGAGCTGCGCCGACTACCGCGCCGATCTCCATGCGCTTTGCAACATAACCCGGATGGTAAATCTCGTGTACGAGGCCGGTAGCAAGACCAATTTGGTTGCCATAGGAGGAGTAGCCCGCAGCAGCGGTCTGGCACAGCTTGCGCTGCGGCAGCTTGTGTTCGAGGGTCTCAGACAGCGGTACGGTCGGGTCACCCGCACCGGTCACGCGCATCGCCTGATAAACGTAGGAGCGACCGGACAGCGGGTCGCGGATCGCACCGCCGAGGCAGGTAGCCGCGCCGCCGAACGGCTCGATCTCGGTCGGGTGGTTATGGGTCTCGTTCTTGAACATGAGCAGCCAGTCCTCGTAGTGGCCGTTCACGAGTGCCTTCACCTTAATGGAGCAGGCGTTGATCTCCTCGGACTCGTCGATATTCTTCAGGTAGCCGCGCTTTTTGAGCACCTTAGCGGCGATGGTGCCCATGTCCATCAGCGTAACCGGGCGCTTGGCAGCCTTTTCCTCGCCGTAGACCTCCACACGGGCAGCCATGTAGCGGTCAAATGCGTCCTGCACCATCTGGTCCTCGAACTTTACGTCGTCGATCTGGGTGAGGAAGGTGGTGTGGCGGCAGTGGTCAGACCAGTAAGTATCGACCATGCGGACTTCGGTAATGGTCGGGTCGCGCTTCTCGGTGTCGCGGAAGTAGGTCTGCAGGAACTTGAGGTCGTCAAGGTCCATCGCAAGACCCATGTGGTGCAGCAGGTCAGAGAGCGCACTCTCGTCCATGTGGGTGAAGCCGACAACAGACGCAACGCTGGTCGGGATAGCGTATTCTACCTTGAGGGTAGCAGGCTTGTCCATCGAAGCCTCGCGGGTGTCCACGGGGTTGATCAGGTAGCCGCGAATCTTGTCCATGTCCTCAGCGGTGAGTTCGCCTTCCAGAACGTAGATTTTAGCAGCGGCAACGGTCGGGCGTTCGCCGCCGGTGAGCAGCTGGATGCACTGCGCGCAGGAATCGGCGCGCTGATCGAACTGACCGGGCAGCGGCTCTACCGCAAGGATGGTGTGAGCGCCTTCCGGACGGGGAAAGTCCTCGTCGTAGCACACATCAGCCATAGGCTCGGAGAATACGATGCCCTTTGCCTTCTCGTAGGTCTCAGGTGCAAGTCCCTCTGCATCGTAGCGGCAGAGATAGCGCACATGAGTCAGGTTTTTGATTTCCAACAGGTCGTGCAGGCTGGAGAACAGGCTGCGTGCTTCGACATCGAAGCCGTTTTTTTTCTCGGAATAACAACGATTGACGCTCATGATCGTGTTCGCTCCTTTATTGCATGATACTTCTATTCTACCTTTTTCACGCAGATAAATCAATCGGTGAGGGCGACAAAATATTGTTGATTTCGATGGAGAAGTTTTCTATACCGTTAGAACAAATTAGTAATCAGGAATTAGCAAACGGTAATTGACGGTGTGGTACAGCCTTCTCTGTATGGGTATAGCTCATTAAAAATGGAAACCGCAGGATGTGACAAGATGCAGCGGTGTGAAGAAGATGAAAACCTTATGTTATCTCCACTCCACACTCTTTTCTTTCAATTTCCAAAGAGGTGTGATATAATGTAAGTCAAGAGGAGGGCGACCGTGCATGCCGCCCTCGTATTCAAAAAGACGGCGCCGTGCAAACCGGTTGAGCATACAGGCGCGTCTGGTATCAAATTATGCCGCGGAATACTCTGCGGTTACAGGAGGAACTGTCATGGAAATCAAGCTCTCACCGTCTATTCTGTCCGCAGATTTTGCAAATCTTGCACGCGATATTAAAATTGCCACCGATGCCGGTGCGGAATATGTTCACGTTGACGTTATGGACGGTCACTTCGTGCCGAATATCACCATCGGCGCTCCGGTGGTTAAGGCGCTGCGCAAGGCGACCGATAAGGTGCTCGATGTACATCTGATGATCTCGGACCCGGACCAGTATCTGGATGACTTCATCAAGGCTGGCTCGGATATCATCACCGTACACTACGAGTCCAACGGTGATACGCTCGAGCAGCTGAAGAAAATCCGCGCAGCCGGTGTCAAGGCAGCCTGCGTTATCAAGCCGAAAACCCCCGCTGAGGTGCTGTTCCCGCTGCTGCCGTATTGCGATATGGTGCTGATTATGACCGTTGAGCCGGGCTTTGGCGGTCAGGGCTTTATCCCGGAGTGCATGGACAAAATCAAGGCTGTCCGCACGGAAATCCAGAAGAATGGCTATAAGTGCGAGCTGGAGATTGACGGCGGTGCAAAGCTGAACAATACCGCCGACATCGTAGCCGCCGGTGCAGACGTTATCGTAGCAGGTTCTGCCGTGTTCGGCGGTGACATCGCAGCTAATGTCAAGGGCTTCCATGAGGTATTCAAGGAAGGCGCAGCCAAGGCAGCCTGGAGCAAGTAATCATATAAGTGTGAACAACCCCCAATCGTTAGTCTGTCTGACCGTTGGGGGTTTTCTGATAGAGATGAGGGATAAAATGAACGAACTGACAAAGCGAATCGTTTCGTGTGTGCTGCTGATGATGATCGGACTCGGGTGCTTTTTCGGCATTTCGGGATGGCAGTCTTCACCGGAGACGCACCGGACGAGCATTGAATATTTAAACGAAAAGCAGGTGACTGTGATGAAGCTGACTGCGGCTTCCACGGCAGCATCTGCAGCTGTTTCGGCTCTGCCGGGAGACACGGGAAGCGCCATCGCAGAAAAACTGGCTGATCTCACGTCGGACTTTCTGATCGTACTGTGCGCCATTATGCTGGAGAAATACCTGCTCACCATTACCGGATACGCGGTTTTTCGGTTTATTTTACCGGCGGTGTGCGTGCTGCTCATCGTCCGGCAGTTCCGCAGCAGCGAGATTCTGGCGAAGCTCGCATTCAAGCTGGCGCTGTTCGGCATGGCGGTTTGGCTTGCCGTTCCGGGCGGCATCACAGTATCGCGCATGATCGAGGCCACCTATGAAACCTCGCTGTCGCAGACCATTGAGGACGCGCAAAGTGCAGCGGATGCTATCGATACCAGTGCGGGTTCGGACTCGGATTCGGACAGCGAAAAGAGCGGTTTCTGGTCGGGTATTACGTCCTCGGTGCAGAATGCGGTCTCCGGCGTGACGGAAAAGTTCGAAAAACTGCTCAGCAATGTCATGGAGGCACTCGCTGTGCTGATCGTTACCTCGTGTGTGCTGCCGGTGCTCGTGTTGCTGTTCCTGCTGTGGATTGTGAAAATGCTCACCGGGATTGACTTCAATCTGCCGAAGCGGAAATCAACGGAGTAATTAAGAGTGGAGAGTGAAGATAACGTAGCGATTTACCCTTCTTCACATGATTCTATCTTATTATTAAAGGTATACCATAGGGTACGTTGGCTTGGCACATCGCCTGTAACTCATCTGCATAGACCTAAAGGGAGTGGATTTCAAATATTGTCAGACCTGCAAGGTCAATCCGCCTCAAACCGGTAGCTGTAAGACCTTGTTAAAATAATAAAACCGCCTGAAAAGGCGGTTTTGGTTTTATTGTGTATTATCTATGGTAAATTAATGTTGCGGGTGTTGCTTTACGCTGCGTTTCATCTGGTACATGCACACGCCCGCGTTTACAACAGCCGCCAACAGGAACAGTACGACTGCGCAGAACCGAATAGCGAACGATGTATCCAGAAGGGCGCTGAAATCCTGTGCATATACGCGAACATTGTACTCGAAAATCTGCCCGAGCAACGCCAGTGAGCACAAACCCATACTGACCGCTGCAAATGGCAGCGCGTTTTTTCGTCTGGCCAGTGCAATGAGCGGCAGTACAAGTGAAAGTATACCGCAGGTCAGGCTCCCCACAGAGCACATCACCGAGATTGAAATTGTAGTGGACATTTTGTCTTCTCCTTCCTTTGCGAACAGTATAACACATTATGGGTGGAATGGAAAGGACAATGTTGTGCAGACAATAAACTCTCACGTCAATTCCTAATTTAGCATTGACAGAACCGCCCACAGAAGATATGCTAATCCTAAGAAATTAACACACTATTAAAAAGCGTTTTGAAAAGAGGTGCGCCATGGCAGACACAGGAAACCTCAAGCGGGAGAACACAGCTCTGCTTCGGCAGGCGATGCAGCATGGCTCTGCCGGCAAGAACGATCTTGCGCGGCTGACGCATCTCAGCTTTCCGACCGTCAGCCGCATTGTGGATGAGATGGTCGAGCGTGGAGAAGCGCAATAAATCGGCACAGCCGCTTCCACCGGGGGACGCTGCGCCATGCAATACCGGCTGAACCCGCAGTACCGGCTGTTCCTGTGTCTGCGGCTGGAGCAGGACACGCTGCACTGGTTTGTGTGCGACCTCGATGGCACACCGCTCGAACAGGAACAGCAGACCTGCTCTGGCGATGTGCGCGAACTTCTCGACACGCTTCTGATGCGTGTTAGGGCGCGTTACCCGCGGCTTGCAGCGGTGGTGCTCGGTTTTGCCGGAACGATGCATAACGGCATCGTCACCGAAAGTCGCCGTGTGCATTTACATCGGCAAGCTGTGCGCAGGTGCTGCCGGAGCAGGCCATGCCGGTGATAGAGCTGTCCCGGTCCTTTGAGCAGGACTACACCCGAGGGTTATTTACCTTGGCGAAAAAGATGGAGGAAACCACATGAAATACTTTGTTTTTGACATTGACGGCACGCTGATCGACTCCTCAAAGGTAGACCAGTGGGCGATGCGCACCGCACTTGCCGAGTTTGGCTATGAGTTCACCTACGAGCAGCTGATTTTCTCCTTCGGTATGCCGGGCAGACGCGCATTGGCGAAATTAAGCATTCCAGCCGAGCAGGTCGAGCCGATCATGGCTCGCTGGGAAGCGCTGGCGTATGACCGGCTGGACGAAATCCCGATGTACGACGGCATCCCCGAGGTGATAGCCGAACTGCGGAACGGCGGATGTCAGTGTGGTATTGTTACCTCGCGCACGCGCCTGCAGCTTGAGCAAGGCATCAAGCCGATTGGTTTCACGCCATGGTTTGATGAGATTATCTGCGCGGATGATGTTGAGCATCCTAAGCCTGCGCCGGACGCTCTGCTCGAGTGTCTGCGTCGGTTCGGCTGTAAACCCGAGGACGCCGTCTATATCGGCGACAGCGAGTATGATATGCAGTGCGCCAGGAGCGCCGGCGTCAAGAGTGTCCTCGCTCTGTGGGGATGCTCCGAGGCGGAGAAGCTAACGTCCGACCTCAGGTTTGAGCATCCGGCAGAGATTTTAACATTACGGTGAAAATAATTGAGAATTGAGAAAAGCCTCTCTCGCAACGAGAGAGGCTTTCTCTTATTCGCTCTTATGCAGCAAATCCATAAATTCCTCGCCGGTGATGGTTTCCTTCTCCAGCAGGAAATGCGCGAGTCGGTGCAGGGCATCCATATTATTCTGCAGGATGCCGATGGCCTTCTCATGCGCGGTCTTGACGGTGGCAATCACTTCCTCGTCAATCTTCGCCGCGGTCTCTGCCGAGCAGGCGAGCGCGGTATCACCCGACAAATACTGATTCGTTACGGTCTCGAGAGCAACCATATCGAACTTGCGGCTCATGCCGTAGCGCGTGATCATCGAGCGTGTCAGCTTGGTGGCCTGCTCGATGTCATTAGATGCACCGGTCGTAATCGAGCCGAAAATCAACTCCTCGGCTGCACGGCCGCCGGTGAGCGTTGCCACCTTGTTCAGCAGTTCATCCTTGCTCATCAGGTTGTGCTCGCCCTCATCCACCTGCATGGTGTAGCCGAGTGCACCCGAGGTGCGCGGCACAATGGTAATCTTGGTGACAGGTGCGGAGTCGGTCTGCTTGGCAGCCACCAGTGCGTGACCGATCTCGTGGTACGCAACAATCTCCTTCTCCTTGGCACTGAGCACGGCGTTCTTGCGTTGCGCACCGGCAATGACGGTCTCGACGCTCTCATCCAGATCGGCCTGAATGACGCTGTTTCGTCCCAGACGAACGGCACGCAGAGCCGCCTCGTTGATGATGTTGGCGAGGTCAGCACCGGACGCACCCGAAGTTGCACGGGCAATCGAGTTAAAGTCGATGTTGCCGGATATATGAACATCCTTAGCGTGCACTTTCAAAATTGCGATACGACCCTGCAGATCGGGCAGCTGCACTGGAATGCGGCGGTCAAAACGGCCCGGACGCAGCAGAGCCGGGTCAAGCGACTCCGGACGGTTGGTCGCCGCCAGAATAACGACGCCCTTGGTGCCGTCAAAGCCGTCCATCTCGGTCAGCAGCTGGTTGAGCGTCTGCTCGCGCTCATCGTTGCCGCCCATGCCTGCGCCGTCGCGCTTTTTACCGATGGTATCAATCTCGTCAATGAACACGATGCACGGTGCTTTTTCGCTGGCCTGCTTGAACAGATCGCGCACCTTGGCCGCGCCCATGCCGACGAACATTTCGACGAACTCCGAGCCGGAAATCGAGAAGAACGGCACATGCGCTTCGCCGGCAACGGCCTTCGCCAGCAAGGTCTTGCCGGTGCCCGGAGGACCGACCAGCAGCGCGCCCTTGGGCAGCTTGGCGCCGATGGAGGCGTACTTGTTCGGGTTGTGCAGGAAGTCCACGATCTCAGTGAGGGCCTCCTTGGCCTCATCCTGCCCGGCGACATCGGCAAAGGTCTTGCCGGTCTCGGTCTCGGCGTAAATCTTGGCGTTGGATTTGCCGAAGCTCATCATGTTGCCGCCCATGTTCTTCATCATCTTTTTCTGCAGCCACTGACCGACCGCGATAATGAGCACAATTGGAACAACGTAGCTGATGAGCATGCTCAGCAGGGGAGAGGTCTGGGTCGGGATCTCAGCGGCAAACTTAACATTGGCCCCCAGCAGACGGCCGACCAGCTCGTCATCCGGGAAGATGCCAGTCTTGTAGAGTACGTCCTTGCCCTTGTCGTTCTTGGCCTCGAAGGTGATCTCCTGGTTCTGCTTGTCATAAGCGATGGTCTCGACCTGACCCTTGTCCACCATGGAGATGAATTCGTCGTAGCCGACTTCGGTCACCTGCCGCTGCAGCAAGCTCGGAAACAGCAGCCAGTTGAGCATCATAAGCACGAGCAGCATGACAGCATAATAGAAGATCAGCGGTTTTTTGGGATTTTTCGCCCCTTTGGGGTTGTTATTCATGTGAGTTTCGTCCTTTCGAGTAAATCGTTGAGGTTTCGCTGCATTTTCTGCATCACACTGCACAGGGTCTGCATTTCCTGCTCGGAGATGCCCTGCTGCAGTGTCAGCGCAAAGGTTTCACAGCGGTGATGGAGCGTTTTGGCGGCAGCGTGTCCTTCATCAGACAGGTGCAGATGCACCAGACGGCGGTCGTTCTCGTCGCGCACGCAGTAGAGCAGGCCGCGCTTCTGCAGTCCGTCTACGCTGCGCGTCACCAGCGGCTTGGAAACGTTCCACGCCTGTGCAATGACAGTTGCGGTGTCCTGCTCGGGCGCGTTGCGGTACAGAAACAGCAGCACGAACATCTCATTTGGCGTAAAGCCGCAGCTTTCGGTCAGCTCTCGAAAGCAGCTGCGGTACAGCTGACCCGCGTGGAACGCATCGGCGGCAAAATCGTGGGGAGAGCCGGACATGCGGTGTCCTCCTTTCGGTAAACGGTTTACTTGTAAACTATAATAGACCGAAAGCGAGCGAACGTCAATCGCTCAAATGTGAACATTCTGAAAATTCAGATATTCGCAATTCTCCATCCGAAACCAAAAAAGACGCCGAGAACCCTCTCAGCGTCTTTCTGCAGTTTACTTCATGGTACCGCGGGTGCCCCAGTTGGAAAACTCGGTGTACGTCAGGTAAATGCTGTCATCGTGCAGACCGGTGTGCAGCTCGACAGCATCAAACAGTGCTTCGGTCAGCGCCTTCTTGTTTTCAAACTCGGTCGAACCGTAGCAGCGAACATCAACGTACGCCAGCTTGCGCTTCTCGCCTGCAAAGTACATGGTGTGGTTGTCGGAGATGTCAACCATCAGAGCAGCCTCGGTCTTGCCCGGAATCAGGGAAATCTTCTGGCCGATGGTCTTCTTCAGCTCGTCCTTCTGCTCGTCGGACAGGGCCTTGGAAGTGGTAACAGCAATATACGGCATGGGGTATATCCTTCTTTCTTTGGGACTGGGCAGTACTGATTGCCCGTGGTTTATTTTATTGTAGCACATCGACCGCTGTTTGCAATATCGTAATCCTGCATAATTTGCAGTTGGGAAAGGCATTTTAAAATCAGCAGTTTTTGACAGTGTATTTTTAAATGAACTGTGAACTTTATCAAAAACAGGTGCATAATAAGTGGATTTGTGGTATAGTATCAACAGTGAAGAAGTACAGTCCATGATCGGGTGTTGCATATGAATATCAAGTGTACGCAAAATATTTACAAAAGTGCCAATGGTGTTTCCAATGTCACCTATTATATTCTTGTTCCCGAAGGAGTAGAGGTGCGCGGTATCGTACAGCTGTCCCACGGCATGTGCGAGTATTTTTCGCGCTATACCGCATTTGCGAAGTATCTCTGCGGACTGGGCTTCATTGTCTGCGGAAACGATCATATCGGACACGGAGCATCGGTCTCACGCACGGCGGATCTCGGTTTTTTTGCCGCCCGCGACGGTTGGAAGTATCTTGTTGAGGATGTCAAGCACCTGACCGACCTGATGCAGCGCCGCTATCCCGACCTGCCGTATTTCCTGCTCGGGCACTCGATGGGTTCGCTGATTGCACGGCTGTACCTGCTCGATTACGGAGAGAAGCTGTCCGGTTGCATTCTTATCGGAACAGTCGGCCCGATTGCTGCCTCCGGCAGCATCGTACATCTTGCGGATTCGGTAGCGCGCTCGCGCGGCATCACCTATCGCAGCGGACTGCTGTCCAATCTGGTATTCAAGGGCTTCAACAGGAAAATCAAGCAGCCGAAAACCGTGTTTGACTGGCTCAGCCGCGATGAGGCGGTCGTGTCGCTCTATCAGTCGGATGAAAAATGCAATTTCGTGTTCACCGCGACCGGATTCCGCGACCTGTTTACGCTCATCACCAAGGCGAACAATCCGGTGACCTTCCGAAAAACACCGAAGGACCTGCCGCTGCTGTTCATCTCGGGTGATAAGGACCCGGTTGGGCGGTACGGTGAGGGTGTGCGCCGTACGGTCAATCTGTATCGCGGCAGCGGCGTGAAGAATATCGAGGTCATCTTTTATAAGGATGCGCGCCACGAGGTGCTCAACGAGCTTGACAGACTTGAAACCTTCGGAGATATTTCCCGTTGGCTGGAGACACACCTTGCCGCAAGAGCTGCAAGGCAGGCTGTCGAGCAGGAGTCGGAAACGGCAGCGGAATAAAAATAAAACCTCTCTCAAAACGCTTGAGAGAGGTTTTTTGTGCTTTTTAGGCGCGGGAAACCGCCTTGCTATGCTGTCTGCCCTTGAAATACCGTGCATTGAGCACTGCCGAGACAACGAGCAGCACGCCTGCGATCAGCAGGGTAGCAAAACCCCAGCGGATACCCGCGCGGTTGGCAGCGATGCCGATCGCAGCCGGAGCCATAGCCGCGCCGAAGCCGTTAAGTGTAACATAAATGCCCATGGATGCCGGATAGCGCGAGAACAAATCTCCGGCATTGGCCACCGTTGTGCCGTACATGCCGGACATGCACAGACCCAGACCAATCGTCGCAACGGCGAGAATCGGCAGCGTGGTTCCGGTGACGAGCAGCACGAGGAACGCCGCCACGCCGAAGCACATGACCGTGATCATCTGCCACGGACGGAACTTCGCAGCGATCACGCTGCACGAGAAGCGGCCGATCAACAGCGAAACCCACAGCAGGGAAGTGATGATCTGCGCAGCGTCTGCGGCGAGCACGCCGGAATCGATGTAAAAGCTGGTCAGCCAGCCCATCATGGAAGCCTCAACAGCCTCGTAGAAAAAGCAGAGCGCTGTGCACAGCCAGAACAGCTTTTCGCGGAAAAAGCTGTAATCGGTTGCGGATTTCTGCTCGGTTTTCGTGGATTTATCGTCATCCATCTTCATAAACAGACCGAAGATAAACGAAGCCGTCAGCAGCACAATGGAAATCTCGAGCGCAAGACGCCAGCCGTTGTCACCGCCCAGCTTATGGCAGGCGAGTACGGCCAGCGGCGCCACACACGCACCAAATGCATACGCCGCGTGCATCATGTTGAGCGGGGTCGCGCTGCCGTTCGCGTATTCGCTCATTACGCGGTTGTTGTAATCCGTGATAGCGCCCTTGGAAATGCCAGTCAGGAACATGGCCGCCAGCAGCCAGACCGGCGAGCCGTTGGTCAGCAGCATGACAAAGCCGACCGCGAATACATAATACAGGATGAGGTACGCGCGTTTGAGTCCCCATTTGATGGCAGCCAGACCGGACAGCAGGCCGATGCCGAGATAGCCGATCGACTGCGCGGACAGCAGCGTACCGCCGATCTGGTAATCCAGCGCGTAGGCCGCGCGTAAATCCGGCAGCACGGAGCCGAGCATGATGGAGCTCAGTCCCTGTGCGAAATAAACAAGAAACAGTTCCGCGACAACATAGCGTTTGCTGCGGCTCAGGGAAGATAAAAATGCTTTCATTGATGTGTCCCTTCAATTTGTGTGGAATATGCGGTTTTCTTTTTTGGACCGCGATTTTAGTATAATCTCCTGTGATGTGATGTGCTACTAAATTCTTGCGATTTACATCTGCGAAAAGATAGCGTGTTTCTGCGAAAAACTGCTGAAACAGGCTATAGTAGTGAAAATCTGTGCAGGGGTGCTGCACAGCTTTTATACAATCTTGCGATGATGGCGCAAAGAAACAGCGAACCGTTGCGGTTCGCTGTCTGCAAATTTGCTTGTTAGATGCGGCAGGCTTCAAGAAGCTCGTTCTTGCAGCTCCACAGCTTTTTGGAGAGATCCACGAAGTAGGTCTGCGGATTCTCGAAACGCTTGATCTGATCCCACAGAGTATCAACCTCACGGATGCAGTACTTGCGGATGTCCTCAACATCCGGGCTGTTGTAAACGCACTTGCCGTGCTTGAACAGCTGTACGCGCAGCGGACGAACTGTATAATCGGTAACGATACGCTGCTTCCAGGTGTAGACAGGATGGAACAGCACATACGGCAGGGAAGCATCGATCTGCTCGTCATGTACGGTGAGCACGTCGCCAAGTGCCTTGCCGGTCTTGTTGTCGAACAGGCGGTACACTTGCTTGAAGTGCGGCGTGGTGATCTTCTCGACGTTCTCGGAAACCTTGATCTTCGGGATGATCTCGCCGTTTTCGTCCTCAACGGCAGCCAGCTTATATACGCCGCCGAATACCGGCTCGGACTTGGAGGTGATGAGCCGCTCGCCGATGCCGAACGAGTCTACGCGGGCACCCTGCACGAGCAGGTCGCGTACCAGATACTCATCAAGCGAATTGGACGCCATGATCTGCATGTCCTCAAAGCCGGCGGCATCGAGCATTTTGCGGGCCTCGATAGAAAGGTAAGCGATATCGCCGGAATCCAGACGGATGCCGCGTGCGCGGATGCCCTTCTCCGCTTCCAGTTCCTTGGCAACGCGGATTGCGTTCGGCACACCGGACTTGAGTACATTATAAGTGTCAACCAGGAATACGCAGTTATCCGGATAAATATCCGCATAAGCCTTGAAGGCTTCGTACTCGCTGTCAAACATCTGCACCCAGGAGTGCGCCATCGTGCCGCCGGCCGGAATCTTGTAGTCACGGTCGGACAGAACGCAGGCGGTACCCTGACAGCCGCCGATGTAGGCGGCGCGGGCACCGAGGATAGCGCCGTCGTAGCCCTGTGCACGACGGGAGCCGAACTCGAGCACAGTACGACCTTCTGCTGCACGCGTGATGCGGTTCGCCTTGGTGGCGATCAGGGTCTGGTGGTTGATGGTCAGCAGGATCATGGTTTCGACAAACTGTGCCTGGATCATCGGACCGGCCACCGTTACGAGAGGCTCGCCAGGAAATACCGGCGTACCCTCGGGTACGGCCCATACGTCGCATTCAAACTCAAAATCGCGCAGATAATTGAGGAAGGACTCCGAGAAGCACTTGCGGCTGCGAAGATATGCAATATCCTCCTCGGAAAAATGCAGGTTGTTGAAGTATTCAATCAGCTGTTCCACGCCTGCCATGATGGCATATCCGCCGCCGTCCGGTACACGGCGGAAGAACATATCGAAGTATGCGCGGCGGTTGCCGATACCCTTTTCGAAGTATCCGTTCGCCATCGTAAACTCGTAAAAGTCAGTGAGCATGGTTAAATTTCTTTCGGTCATTGCGAAAAACGCCCCTTTGCGCACCATTTTTTGTGCGCTTTTATTCATTCCGTGCAATCTGTCTTGACACAGTGCATTTATAATATAATAGTACGTTTTTACAGAAAGTGCAAGCATTATTTATCAAATCTAAATTCATAGTATGCATAAATATACAATCGAGAAAATAATTATAAATTTTGCTTGCCAAATGAGTATGGCGGTAGTATAATAAGACCATCGAAAAAAACGCAGAATGCGAGGTCGAAAAACATGGAAAAGAAATATAAGAAAGTTGTTCTGGCATATTCCGGCGGTCTGGATACTTCGGTACTCATCCCGTGGCTGAAGGAGCATTATGGCTGCGAAGTCATCGCGGTTTCCGGCAATGTCGGTCAGGGCACCGAGCTGGACGGTCTGGAGGAGAAGGCGCTTAAGACCGGCGCGTCCAAGCTGTACATCGAGGATCTGACCAAGGACTTCGTTGATGACTACATCATCCCGACCATGAAGGCGGGCGCAACCTACGAGCAGTACCTGCTGGGTACCTCGTTCGCTCGTCCGATCATCGCAAAGCGTATTGTTGATATCGCACTGAAGGAAGGTGCTGACGCAATCTGCCACGGCTGTACCGGCAAGGGCAACGATCAGGTTCGTTTCGAGCTGGCTATTCACGCATTTGCACCGCAGATGGATATTATCGCTCCGTGGCGTTTCTGGGAGCTGAACAGCCGTGAGAAGGAGATCGAGTATGCGGAAGCACACAACATTCCGCTGAAGATCAACAAGGAGACCAACTACTCCAAGGATAAGAACCTGTGGCACCTCAGCCATGAGGGTCTGGACCTCGAGCTGCCGTCCAACGAAGCACCGATCAACAAGCCGGGTTTCCTCGAGCTGGGTGTTTCTCCGGAAATGGCTCCGGACAAGCCGACCTATGTTACCATCCACTTCGAGAAGGGCGTTCCGACCGCAGTTGACGGCGAGAAGCTCGAGTCCGTTGCCCTGATCGAGAAGCTGAACAAGCTGGGCGGCGAGAACGGCATCGGTATTCTTGATATCGTTGAGAACCGTCTGGTCGGCATGAAGAGCCGCGGTGTTTATGAGACTCCGGGCGGTGCGATCCTGTATGCAGCACATGCAAAGCTGGAGGAGATCACCCTCGACAAGGAAACCTCGCACTACAAGAATCAGGTTGCTCTCAAGTTCGGCGAGCTGGTTTACAATGGCCAGTGGTACACGCCGCTTCGCAAGGCGCTCTCTGCATTTGTTGACTCCACCCAGGAAACCGTTACCGGCGATGTTAAGCTGAAGCTGTACAAGGGCAACATCATCCCGGCTTCCGTAACCTCTCCGTACAGCCTGTACTCCGAGGATATGGCAACCTTCAACGAGGATGACTGCTACGATCAGGCAGATTCCGCAGGCTTCATCAACCTGTTCGGCCTGCCGCTCAAGGTTCGTGCCCTGAACGATCAGATCCTGTACAAGAAGACCGGTGAGCATTTCCCGTCTGTTGAAAAGTAAGTAAAAGAAATCGTAGGGCGGCACGCCCGTTGTGTGCCGCCCTATGAGTGTTTTGTGAGGTAACATAAATATGGCAAAATTATGGGCAGGACGTTTCCAGAAGGAAACCGATCTGGTGGTAAACGATTTCAACTCTTCCATCCTGTTTGACTGCCGTTTATATAAGGAAGATATCACCGGATCTATCGCGCACGCTACCATGCTGGGCAAGCAGGGCATCATCGAGGAGCATGAGGCTGAAAAGATTGTCGAAGGTCTGAAGGGCATCCTCAAGGATATCGAGGACGGCAAGGTTGAGTTCTCGCTCGATTACGAGGACATCCACATGAACGTCGAGCAGCTGCTGACCGAGCGCATCGGTGATACCGGCAAGCGTCTGCACACCGGCCGTTCGAGAAACGATCAGGTTGCACTCGATATGCGTCTGTACGTCAAGAAGGAGATCAAGGAGATCATCAAGCTGATCCTTGGCTTTATGAAGGCGCTGACTGTAAAGAGCCGTGAGAATCTCGATGCGGTTATGCCGGGCTACACCCATCTGCAGCGCGCACAGCCGACGACCTTTGCACATTATATGATGGCGTATGCCAACATGCTCAAGCGCGACGTATCCCGCCTGCAGGACTGCTACGAGCGCATGGACGAAATGCCGCTCGGCTCGGGCGCACTGGCTTCGACCACATATCCCATCGACCGCGACTTCGTTCGTGAGCAGCTTGGCTTTGCCCGCCTGACCGACAACTCGCTCGACGGCGTATCCGACCGTGACTACTGCGTGGAGCTGCTCTCCGCGCTGTCCATCCTGATGATGCACCTGTCCCGTCTGTCCGAGGAGATCATCTCGTGGTGCTCGTGGGAGTTCAAGTTCGTTGAGCTGGACGATGCGTACTCCACCGGCTCGTCCATCATGCCGCAGAAGAAGAATCCGGACGTCTGCGAGCTGATCCGCGGCAAGACCGGCCGCGTTTACGGCGCGCTGACGACCATGCTGACCGTGCTCAAGGGTCTGCCGCTGGCGTACAACAAGGATATGCAGGAGGACAAGGAGGCTGTATTCGGTGCAATCGACACGGTAAAGCAGTGCCTTGAGGTATTCACTCCGATGTTCTCCACCATGATGCTCCGCCGCGATAACATGCGCAAGGCAGCTTCCCGCGGCTTCATCAACGCGACCGACTGCGCCGATTACCTGACCAAGAAGGGCGTTCCGTTCCGCGATGCGTACAAGACGGTCGGCCGTCTGGTCAACCAGTGCATCAAGGCCGATGAGACCCTTGAGACCATGACCATGCGTGACTTTGCAGCAATTTCCAACAAGTTCGGCGACGACGTATACGACGCACTCGACCTGCGCACCTGTGTTGCCGAGCGTAAGGTCATCGGCGGTCCGGCTCCGCAGGAGGTAACCCGCCAGATCGACAAGATCGACAAGTTCATCGCGGAGGTTGAGGACGATGAAGCCTAAAATTTACATCGATGGCAAGGAAGGCACGACCGGCCTCCAGATTTATGAGCGTCTCGGCGGCCGCGACGATATCGAGCTGCTGCTCATCGACGAGGACAAGCGCAAGGACGTCGAGGAGCGCCGCAAGTTCCTCAATGCAGCCGACATTGCGTTTCTGTGCCTGCCGGATGCGGCGGCACGCGAGGCTGTTTCGCTCATCGAGAATGACACGACCCGCGTTATTGACGCATCGACCGCGCACCGCACCGACCCGGATTGGGACTACGGCTTTGCCGAGCTTTCCAAGGCGCACCGCGAAGCCATCAAGAACTCTAAGCGTGTGGCTAATCCGGGCTGCCACGCGAGCGGATTTATTTCCTCGGTTTACCCGCTGGTAGCAAACGGCATCATTGCCGAGGACACCGCGCTTACCTGTGCTTCACTGACCGGTTACTCCGGCGGCGGCAAGAAGATGATCGCGGAGTATCAGGACGAGAACCGCGATCCGCGGCACGATTCTGAGCGCATTTACGGCCTAAACCTGCATCATAAGCACCTGCCGGAGATGGGCTACATCTGCGGTCTGACGCAGGCGCCGGTGTTCGTTCCGATCGTCGGCGACTTCTACAAGGGCATGGCGACTACCGTTATGCTCCCGGGCGTAGACGCACACCTTGTGCATAGAACGCTTGCCAAGCACTACGAGGGTCAGCAGCTTGTCACCGTGGCGCCGTTCGGCGGGGAAGAGCCGATGATCTACGCCAACACGCTGGCCGGTCACGACAGCTTAAAGCTCATTGTCTGCGGCCACGAAGAGCAGACGATCGTCACCGCGCTGTTTGACAATCTCGGCAAGGGTGCTTCGGGCGCTGCCGTGCAGAATATGAATATCATGCTCGGTCTGGATGAAACGACCGGCTTAAACCTCTGATTTCAGCAGGAGGAAACAGTTATGAAGATTATCGAAGGCGGCGTTTGTGCCGCAAAGGGCTTCAAGGCGGGCAGCGTGCGCTGCGGCGTCAAGGAAAGCCGAACCAATGATGATACCGCGATCATTTTCAGCGAATGCGAATGTACCGCGGCTGCCACTTACACGATGAATCGCGTTAAGGCGGCTCCGCTGTACGTTACCATGGAGCACCTCGAGGATGGCGTAGCACGCGCTATCGTTGCTAATGCAGGCAACGCGAACGCCTGTGCGCCGGACGGCATGGAGAACGCCCGCCGCATGGCAAAGGCAGCTGCTCAACTGCTCGGCGTTGCGGAAACCGACGTTGCCGTTGCATCCACCGGTGTTATCGGCCAGCGCCTGAATATCGAGTGCATCGAGGAGCACCTTCCGGAGCTTAAACTGGAGGACAATGCCTCCGAAAAGGCCAACCGTGCCATTATGACCACCGACACCAAGCCCAAGACGGCGGCTGTCGAGTTCACCATCGGCGGCAAGACCTGCCGCATCGGCGGCATCTGCAAGGGCAGCGGCATGATTCATCCGAACATGGGCACCATGCTGTCCTTCATCACGACCGACTGCGCTATCACGCACGAAATGCTGACCGACGCCCTGCAGGAGAACGTCAAGAAGACCTACAACCGCGTAACGGTTGACGGCGACACCTCCACCAACGATATGTGCATCGTGCTCGCAAACGGCATGGCCGGCAACACGCTCATCGAGTGGCAGGACGAGGAATATCAGGCGTTCTGCAAGGCGCTGAACGAGGTGAACACCCGTCTGGCACGCCAGATTGCTGCAGACGGCGAGGGCGCAACCAAGCTGGTTACCTGCACCGTTAAGAACTCCCGCTCCGAGGAGGCAGCTGAGCGACTGGCCAAGGCCGTTGTCGGCTCCAATCTCGTCAAGGCGGCGATGTTCGGCGCAGATGCAAACTGGGGTCGTGTACTGTGTGCAATGGGCTACTCCAAGGCACCGTTCCGTCCGGAGTACGTTTCTGTGGCGTTCGAGTCCGCAGCAGGCAGCGTAGCAGTCTGCGACAAGGGTGCGGCTCTGGATTTTGATGAAGAACTGGCGAAGAAGGTGCTCTCCGAGAGCGAGGTTACCATTGCAGTTGACGTAAATGAGGGCGAGGACAGCGCTACTGCATGGGGCTGCGATCTTACTTACGACTACGTTAAAATCAACGGTGATTACAGAACTTGATTCTTAAAAACGAAGAGAACTCCCGATAAAGGAACGAATTAGTATGGATACTCAACTTGATGCGGAGCTGCGTGCCAATATTCTGGTCGAAGCGCTTCCGTATATTCAGGAATATTACGGTCAGACCGTTGTCGTAAAATACGGCGGCAACGCAATGATCAACGAGGAGCTGAAGGACGCGGTCATCCACGATCTGGTACTGCTCAATCTGGTCGGCGTCAAGGTCGTTATCGTACACGGCGGCGGCCCGGAGATCAATGAAATGCTGGGAAAAATCGGCAAGGAGAGCAAGTTTGTCAACGGTCTGCGCTACACCGATCGTGAAACCATGGATATCGTCCAGATGGTGCTGTGCGGCAAGGTCAACAAGGATCTTGTAACCCTGCTCGAGAAGGCAGGCGGACGCGGCATCGGCCTTGGCGGCATGGACGGCGGTCTGTTTCAGGCAAAGCGCCTGACCGACCGTGCCGGCACGGATTATGGCTACGTCGGTGATATCATGGACGTTGACCCGGCTCCGGTCATCGATGTGCTGCAGCAGGGATACATCCCGGTCGTTTCGACCGTTGCACAGGGCATCGACGATGAAACCAACTACAACATCAACGCCGACACCGCAGCCAGCAAGCTGGCAGTCGCACTCGGCGCAAAGAAGCTCATCCTGCTGACCGATGTGCGCGGTCTGATGCTGGATGTCAACGACCCGGACAGTGTCATTCACCGCCTGAAGGTGTCCGAAGTGCCCAAGCTGGTGCGTGACGGCGTGATCAAGGGCGGCATGATCCCGAAGGTAGACTGCTGCGTTGAGGCAGTCCGAAAGGGCGTTGAGCGTGCTACCATTCTGGATGGCCGTGTTAAGCATTCGATCCTGATCGAGCTGCTCTCCAAGGTCGGCGCAGGCACTATGTTTCAGTAATTGAGAATTGAAAATGGAGAATGGAGAATGATTCGCTCCGTATCTCCGGTAAAAGGTGATACCCTATGACTTACAATGAATTAAAAAGCGAAGAAAACAAATATGTAATGAACACCTACGGCCGGTTCCCGATTGCGCTGGACCACGGCGAGGGTGCGACTCTGTGGGACGTTGAGGGCAAGAAGTACATCGATCTTGCTTCCGGCATCGGTGTAAACTGTCTGGGTTATGCCAATCCGGCGATCATTGACGCAATCGACAAGCAGGCGCACAAGCTGATGCATGTTTCCAACCTGTTCACCACCGAGCCGATGGTTCAGGTTGCCAAGAAGCTGGTAGAAAAGACGCATCTGGGCGGCAAGGTATTCTTTGCCAACTCGGGCGCCGAGGCAAACGAGGGTGCCATCAAGCTGGCGCGCAAGTACTCGTTCGACAAGTACGGCGAGGGCCGCTTCAAGGTGCTGACGCTCATCAACTCCTTCCACGGTCGTACCGTAACCACGCTGAAGGCCACTGGTCAGGAGCGTTTTCACAACTATTTCTTCCCGTTTACCGAGGGCTTTGATTACGCGGTTGCCAATGACATCAAGTCGGTACGCGCAAAGGCGGACGATATGACCTGTGCCATCATGATGGAGCTGATCCAGGGTGAGGGCGGTGTCCTGCCGCTTGACCGCGAGTTCGTCAAGGAGGTAGAGAAGCTCTGCCGCGAGAAGGATATGCTGCTCATCATCGACGAGGTGCAGACTGGTATCGGCCGTACCGGCAGCCTGTTTGCCTTCCAGCAGTACGACATCAAGCCGGACGTTGTCACTATGGCAAAGGGTCTTGGCGGCGGCATGCCGATCGGCGCTGTCATGGCGGCGGATACCTGCTGCAACGTCCTGACGCCGGGCACGCACGCGACCACCTTCGGCGGTACGCCGATTGTCTGCTCCGCAGCAAACGTCGTGCTCGATACTGTCGGTGACGGCCAGTTTCTGATGAAAGTACGCGAAAAGGGCGAGTACCTGCGCAACGGCATCCTGTCCCTTGGCTCGCCGAATATCAAGGGCGTACGCGGCATGGGTCTCATGCTCGGCATCATCGTTGAGGAAGGAAAGCACTCCGTGTTTGCCAATAAGCTGATCGAAAACGGCGTTCTGGCGATCACCGCCGGCAAAAATGCCGTTCGTCTGCTCCCGCCGCTCACCATTTCCAAGGAAGAAATGGATGAAGCACTCGCTATCATGGCAAAAGTATTTTGATAATTAGTAATTAACGTGATTATCGCATTGGTGCAGCAGCATCCAAATAATTACTAACTACTAATTTGCAGAAAGGGTTTATTACAATGAAGCATTTACTGAAGCTGCTTGACTGCTCCACTGAAGAGATCATCGGTCTGCTCGATCTGGCGGATCAGCTCAAGTATGAGAAAAAGCACAACATTTCCCATCGTCATCTGGAAGGTAAGAGCCTTGGCATGATCTTCCAGAAATCCTCCACCCGTACCCGTGTTTCTTTCGAGACCGGCATGTATCAGCTGGGCGGTCAGGCACTGTTCCTGTCCAATCGCGACCTTCAGATCGGCCGCGGCGAGCCGGTACAGGACACGGCCCGTGTGCTGAGCCGCTATCTGGACGGCATTATGATCCGCACCTACGAGCAGAAGGAAGTAGAGGATCTGGCAAACTACGGCTCTATTCCGATCATCAACGGTCTGACTGACTTCTGCCATCCGTGTCAGGTTCTGGCAGACCTCATGACCATCCGTGAGAAGTTTGCCGTTCTTGAGGGTCTCAAGATGTGCTACATTGGCGACGGCAACAACATGGCAAACTCGCTGATCGTCGGCGGCCTCAAGACCGGCATGAAGGTTTCCATCGCAACGCCGGCGGACTACCGTCCGGACGCTGAGGTTATGGCATTCGCAGAGCCGAACCCGAACTTCTTCATCACCGATGACCCGATGAAGGCTGCCGAGAACGCAGACGTTGTTATCACTGATACATGGGCGTCTATGGGTCAGGAAGCCGAGAAGGAAGTCCGCATGAAGGCATTCCAGGGCTATCAGGTCAATGATGAGTTGCTGGCTGCTGCAAAGCCGGGCTGCATGGTGCAGCACTGCCTGCCGGCATATCGCGAGCAGGAGATCACCACCAAGGTGTTCGAGGAGCACGCAAACGAAATTTTCGAGGAAGCAGAAAACCGCCTGCACGCACAGAAGGCCGTTATGGTTACTCTGATGGGCAGCAAGGAAGACTGATTTCTGATAAAAAGCCGCTTTTCGCAAGGAAAGGCGGCTTTATGTTTTTCTTGCTGAAGTGTTGACAAATCCCTTACCGGCGACTATAATAGCAGTATAAATAAATCAGTTCTGTTTCAGGGCGGAGTGAAAGTCTCCACCGGCAGTATACAGGCTTCGAGCCTGATAGTCTGCGAGCCGCAAGGCATGATGGGTTAGAATCCCAACCGACGGTTATAGTCCGGATGAGAGAAACAGATGTACCTATCGCTACGTCTGTATGCCTCTGGAGCAATCCGGGGGCTTGTTTTATTTATGGAACAGGACTCCTGAAAGGGAGAAAAAACAGCAATGACAAAAACCAGCAAAATCACCTACACCGCAATTTTTGCGGCTATCGCAACCGTACTGATGTACTTTGAATTCCCGATTCCGTTCATGCCGCCGTTCCTTAAGGTGGATCTGTCCGGCGCAGTCGTGCTCATTGGCGCGTTTATCTTCGGCATCGCTCCGGCGATCACGATGATCGGCATCAAGGACATTATTCATCTGACCCAGACCCAGACCGGCGGCTCCGGTGAGGTCGCAGATTTCCTGATGCTTTCCACGCTCGTTGTTATCGCCGTGTTGCTGTACCGCGGACACAAGAGCCGTAAGATGGCTGTCCTCGGCTGTGCAGCCGGATCGGTCGCTATGGCCTGTGTCGGCATGCTGACCAACTATTTCCTTATCATTCCGTTTTATTCGCAGGTTATGCCGCTGCAGGCTATCTTTGATGCGTGCAATGCTATCAATCCGTATGTGACCGGCATGCAGGGCTATCTGCTGCTTGGCGTTCTGCCGTTCAATCTCATCAAAGGCGCAATCCTGACTGCGATTACCATGCTCGCCTACAAGAAGCTGAGCGTGTTCATCAAATCCAAGCAGATCGAACTGCACCACTCCAGACAGCGTGTCGGCTAAGTAAAAAACGAAGGTGCTCTCCATCAAACGGAGAGCACCTTTTTGTTCAATAATCGGAAACAGTGCGGTAGCATCTATGATTTCGACAAAGATCTGTATACGAATTGACAAAATGCGTGGCCAAGATTATATCACATGCGTGCATCTAATAGATTCGGTCCAGTCAAGATTTATGCGCAAAATCATTTGCAGGCTCCGGCTGAATGAAGTCAACCGGCAATGAAGGCGTCGTCCAGCGCCTTCATGTTCATACATTTTTGTTGCCCCACTGCGTGCCCGCTACATGGCGAAGCCGGGCGCAGACCAGCATCAGAGCAGAGTTGCCGTCAGGGAACGTTCCCACCACGCGGGTTCTGCGGCGGATCTCCCGATTCAGCCGCTTAATCACGTTGTTGGTACGGATGCGCGTCCAATGTTCGCTGGGAAAATCGCAGTAGGACAATGCCGTCCTCGACCTTCTTGGCAGCCTCCTTCAGTTTCATGGCGCGCAGTCCGGCAACGATTGCTTTAGCCTTGTCGCGGGACGCCTTTTTTGCTCTCTTGGGCATGGATCGCCTTGAGCATTTTTGCTACAATTTTGACCTTGGATTTAGGCACAACAGAGAAAACATTGCGGTAGAAATGCACCGTGCAGCGCTGGTATTTGGCGTCCGGGAACACCTCGCCCACGGCCTCCACCATCCCCATGCACTTGTCGCCGACGATGAGCTTCACGCCGTCCAGACCGCGGCCGCGGAGCCATTGGAAGAAGCTGACCCAGCTGGCCTTGGCCTCCTTCATTTCCTCGACAGCTCCCAAAACCTCACGGAAACCATCCTCATTCACGGCGATTGCCACCAGAATAGCTACATTTTCGTACTCTCCGCCTCAGTGGTAGCGCAGGTAGATACCGTCCACGTAGACGTATGGATGGCGTCCGCCCTGTAACGGACGGTTCCGCCAGGCCTCGATGTGGACATAGGATTTCTTGTTCAGCTCGCTGATGGTAGCGGGCGAAACCTTGCTGCCCCACAACGCCTCGGTGATGTCCTCCACACGGCGCACGGAAACGCCTGCCAGATACATCTCGATGAGCGCTTCCTCCACGCTGCTCTCCCGGCAGCGATACCGTTCGATGATGGCTGTCTCGAAGGACACGCCCTTGAGCCGCGTCATGTGGAGCGTGACATTACCGGAGGTCGTGGTGAGGTTTTCAATTTGCGCAACTTATTGTACCTTATCATATGAATCAGGAAGAATAGCATGGATTTATGGAGAAACTAAACTGTCGGGTAAAATTAATATACAGCGCTCGTGTTTTTCGTCTTATTATTACTCATCAACGGCGTAGCCCTGTGGAAAGCTTCACGGAGCTTTTTGCACTTATAGAATATTTATGCGAAACACAGATAAATGAACGTATAGTTATTAAACGAAAAACATCAGACAATATATATGGAAATGCCATAATAGAGAATTAGTAGTCGCTTTTAAGATAATAACATAAATATGCAAATATGAATATTCTGCCGATGAAAGGCTCACTGTATAAGCGGAGTAGACACAAAGAAACAGACTAACGACTGGCTGTGCCTTTATGGAAAATGATGAATATTATATGTCGAATTTTGTCGATTAAAACATTGACGCATATGAAACCTCATGGTAAGCTGAATAAAAATATATGTGTTCTCTGCGAAAAATTGTGCAGAGTGCAGTGAACAAAGCGCACGCAATCGTCAAATACCAGCTTGCGGGTCAGGAGGAAAACGTGAAACGTCTTAAAACGGCATTTTCGGTGGTCTTGGCGCTCTCGATGGCGCTCGGCATGGTAGTCGTTCCTGCGGGAGCGGCCGACGGCACTTATCAGAATGCGGTTTATCCGGAACGGATATGTAGAAAGGCTCAACCAACTACATCAATCCGAATCAATCGAAATGGTACACCTGTAGTTGAAAAGTCGATTACTGTTTCGATTCCAACTAATGATGAGCCATGTCGGGATACTTATACGGCAGATGCGCTTTTTGAGGATAAAACGGTCAATTCAGAGGCGTCTTGTGATATTGAACTGAATACTGCGGATGGAACTGCGGTTTCGTCTGACGGACTGGATGGAGTTTCTTTCAGGACAGAAGGCGGTCAATGGTTTATGTACGTCACAAGATTTGCAAAATCAGGAGCTGTCTATCACTTGACGGCTTCATGTATGAAGATTACACCTGAGAAACTTGACATCGTTTTGTGCTCAGCCGAAGAAAACACAGAGAAAACCCCGGTTATTAACTGGTCTGCAGTGGCCACCGGCACATACGGCCAGACCTGGAATGAAATGGTTGATGTTTCCGGCTGCAGTGCAACGCTGAACGGCACCGAACTTTCCGGCACATTCGAGGTCGTAAACGGTGAAACCGTCCCGAATGTCGGGGACAAATATCGGCTCAAATTTACGTCGGAGGACGGCAAGTACACCGTGGAAAGCGAGGAGTTTTCTGCAGAAATTCAGCCGAAACCGCTGACAATTACGGCGGAAAGTGCAGAGAAAGTGTACGATGGCGAACCTCTGGTGAAAGATGGCTACACAGCAGGCAAACTGGTGTCCGGCGACAAAATCATCGAGGTGAAGGTTTCCGGCACGCAGACGAATGCAGGAAATGCAGAAAATGTACCACATAATGCAAAAAAATGCGGAAACGGTACAGATAAGACGAAAAATTACGCAATCAGCTATGCAAATGGTACGCTGAAAGTTACTCCGCGGGATATTGCAGACGCGCAGATTGATATGAAGCAGACCGAGTATGTGTATGACGGAGTCGATCATAATCCCAAGCCAATCATCGCAATAGACAATAAAACGTTGAAAATCAACGTAGATTACGAACTTTCTTACACCAATAACAGAGACTGCGGTGCAGGAACGGTGACAGTTACCGGCAAGGGGAATTATACCGGAAAAGTTGAGAAAACATTCCAAATCACACCGAAAACACCCGAAAAGGACACCGATTACAAGATTGCATTGCCTGTTGATTCGACCTACGACGGCAAGCCGCGTAAGGCGTCGGTGTGGGCGAGAACAGGCGTTGGCGAGGTCACAGTTTGGTACAACGACAGCACAGCTTTGCCGGTTCGTGCCGGAACTTACAACGTGACGGTCGAGATTGCATCAAGTGAAAACTTTTCTGCAGTTAAACGGATGAATATCGGCAGTTTTACCATCAATAAGCGCACGATCTCCTTGGATACAACAGCGCTGAAAGTCGTGGACAAGACATGCAACGGACGCGATGATGATGCACGGATTAGCGGTCTGGCGTTCAGCAATCTTCCGGAAGGCACGGCACTGAGCGAGGGCACGGATTACACGCTCTCGACACGGTACGCATCTGCCGAAGTTGGCGAGTGGGACGTGACGGTTACAGTTACACTTACGAATAAAAATTACACGTTAGAGGATGAAAACTGCACTGTAAAGGGTAAAATCCTGCCGAAAACGGTCGAACTTATTGTAAGCGCGAAGGATGCAGTCTATACCGGTCTGCCGTACAGCGAGAGCAATCTGACCTGCTCGGGCACGTCTGCGCCGACATATCGCTACTACGCCGACAGTAACGGTACACAGAGCAATCAGCTGGATGGTGCGCCGATCAACGCTGGAACTTACTGGGTGGAAGCATATGCACCGGAAACGAGCAGCACGGTTTCCGCAACCTCGCAAGCGGTTCGGTTTCATATTGAAAAAGCGCCGCTGTGTATTCGCGCTAAGGATAAAACCATAACCTATGGAGAAACGTTAAGTGATAATGGTGTGGAAATCAACGGATTCGTGAATAATGAGAACGAAACTGTGCTTTCGGGTCTGAGCTATGCGTTTGACTATGCGCAGTTTAGCGATATTGGAACTTACACGATTATTCCGATGGATGCACGAGCTGAAAATTACAAAATTACATACGAAAACGGCGTGTTGACCGTACAGCCGAAGCCTGTTGAGATAAAATGGAACAGCGAGAGTCTTTTCTATTATGATGGTACGCCGAAGTTGGTCACGGCTGAAGCGATTGGCGCGGTGAACGGAGATGCGCTTACTGCCATAATCGAGGACGGCAGCCGGACCGAAATCGGGGAGTACACCGCACGCGCGGTCGCTCTGGCAGGCGGAAAGGCGGGCAACTATGTGCTGCCCGAGGCACAAACCTTCTCGTTTCAGATCAAGAAGGCGATCGAGACGGCAACTGTCACGCCGAGTACCGTTACTGCCGTAATCGACGGCCTGACGATTCGACTGACCGGCTTTGCGACCGAGCCAATCACGGTTTCTGCGCCGGATGCTGTGGCCGCGGGCGATACGCTGACCATCCATGGCGTGACGTACACGATCGACCGTTCCGCAGTGGATATGCGCCGCGCGGAGATCACGTTTGCGTTTGCGGACAGCAGTGCGCAGACCAGCGTTTACGGCGCGGGAGATATCGGAACGGCGTTTCCGACCGACGGCAAGCGCGGATATACGTTTGACGGGTGGAAAATCGGTGATAAAACGTACACGACGCTGACAGAGGAAGCACTTACTAAACTGAACGGCACGCAGACTGCAGCACCGGTGTTCACCGCTCAGCAGAGTGGCGGAACGAGCGGCAGTGGTGGCGGCGGCGGTCCGGTCCGCACGCCGACCGGTGCGGTGACTGCGGCTAAGAGCGAGCACGGCGAGGTCTCAATCACGCCGAAAAACGCAGCCAAAGGCAGCACAGTGATGATTAAAGCTGTGCCAAAGGAAGGCTATGCGCTCAAAACAATCGCGGTTACTGACCAGAGCGGCAAGCCGGTCGCAGTGACGGAGAAGGACGGTCGGTTTACATTCGTCATGCCTGCGTGCAATGTCACGCTTACGCCTGTTTTCGAGAGACAGCCTGCTCAAAATGTGAGCTTCGATGACGTCAAGCCAACCGAGTGGTACGCCGATGCAGTGCGCTGTGTTGTGGAAAAGGGTCTGATGAGCGGCACAGGTACGGATGCATTCTCGCCGGATGGCACGACCACGCGCGGTATGCTGATGACGATTCTCGCACGGTACGCGGGTGCGGATACGACCGGCGGTGCAAACTGGTACGAGAAGGGCATGGCGTGGGCGCAGTCGGCAGGCATTTCGGATGGCCGCGCGCCGGAGGCTGGCATTACACGAGAGCAGCTCGTCACCATGCTGTACCGTTATGCGGATGTCCCCGAAGCCGGCGGCACACTGGATGCCTTTGCAGACGCAGATACCGTCAGCGCCTACGCGGTCGATGCTATGCGATGGGCGGCAGCGAACGGAATCGTCAACGGCTCGCACGGCAGGCTGAATCCACAGGGGAATGCCACCCGCGCACAGGTCGCGGCAATGCTGATGCGGTTCTGTGAAAAGATGGAACGATAATACATTACGCCGCGCATGCCGGAGAACGCTGTGCGCGGCGTAAATTTTCGGGTCTAAAAATTTTTTGGAATTTTTTCAGAAAATGTGTTGACAGATTCGTAATTCTGTTATATACTAAACAAGTCGTCAGGGATGAGACAACGACGACAACGACCCGATGGAAGTTTAGCTCAGCTGGGAGAGCATCTGCCTTACAAGCAGAGGGTCACAGGTTCGAGCCCTGTAACTTCCACCAACAGAAAAGCTCCTAAACATTGCAGTTTGGGAGCTTTTTTCTGTTTATTTGAACTTTTTACAGTGTCGCAAGGGAAGCGGCGTTTTTTTGTTTTTGTGTGAATGCGGTTTTTTGGGGGTTTTTACGGGTGCAGGATGTGGGACTAAGTGTGGGAGCGAAAATCAACGGATAGAGACGACTTTTTTCTGCGTTTTCTTCCTGCTCTCGGTCGCAAAACTGAGCACCTTTAACGAGGCGTTCGTGAACGCTTCATCGGAGAGGTGTGTATAAATATGCGACGTCATGGCAATCGACTTGTGCCCCAGAAAGTCCTTTGCAACGTTGATCGGCACGTCGGCGGACTGCAAATCAGTCGCGTATGTATGCCGCAGGCAGTACGGCGTGAGATCATCAGCCACAACGACGTTTCCGGGTCGATTGCGCCGATAGCCATCTGTGCGCCCATGTCGAGATCAAGCGCCTGCTTGAACGAGCGCCACATCTGCTTCATGGACGTTTCGGTGTGCGGCCTGTCGGTGGTCGGCTGCGTAAAAAGATAGCCGCTACTCTTTTCCTCGACCTTGTGCCAGAGATCGCGCGCGGTCTTTACCCGGACGGAGTACCGCTTGCCATTATAGCTAAACGTTTTGCGGAAACATCCGTCTGATGTGTTTGTTTTTACTGTAAAACATCTTTGGTTGTAAAATAAGAGGGTAGAATGCACTCGCTAACGCTCATCGGTTGCAGCCGGTGGGCGTAATTTTTATATTTAGAACTCGCGTATCAGTACGCGCGGGATACCGATAATACGGCATCTTTCCGGGTCGGTGCCCTCGATCCGTCTGGGCGGGTGAGACGGGTTTCAGGGGCACAAGCTCCAGCCAATCCTCGCTCTGAACGTAGTTGATGCGTTTGATGGTCATTTCGTCATCGCCATAGCTGATGACTCCGATCTCGCCGCTGTGGTTCATGGTGTTCTGCTTGAGCACCAGCACGATATTACCATCACGGAAATCAGGACACATACTGTCACCGCGGACATGCATAGCGCAGAAATCCTCCGGCTTGCGGTCCTTGAGATAGGTGTCGGGAACTTCGACCATTTTCTCTTTTGATTCTTTCTCCTAATGTCAGAACAAACACCCTTACTTATATCAAACATTCGATTGGTTGTGATTAGTGTACCACCTGCGTGATTATAAATCACGCAAGGAGGTGTAAGACATAAACGCCTGAACCTATCAGGAACTCCGTCAGGGGGCAAGAACGACCTGATGCGGATGTATTCGAACATGGTATTGCTGACACTGGAGCAAGTCGCAAAAATCTACGGTTTTACCGACAAGCACAAAGCCAAGCGCATAATCGGCGCACCGAGAGCGTCCGGCGAGCATCGCGTGATGTACTATCTTGGCGACGTTGCGACCGACATCGTCAAGCGGCGTATTGGCATTGTACGATAAAATGCACAAGAAAGAAGATTCAATGTAAAACAACAACTTCGCAGCCAATCTGGCTGCAGTCGAGAAGCACAGCTGCGGCATCAAGCCGAGCAAGCGTCTTTACTTCTGCTGGACGGAGGAGCAGCTCGAACAGCTGACCGCTCTGTGGGATACGACGTCAAGAACCTGTGAAAGGGCAACCGTCTGCAGATACGCTATCCGGTCATCTACGGCGGCGATGGAACCCGTCCGTCCGGTGAGCCGTTCGTTCTGGGGTGCAAGGGGCACTGGGTCACAAGCAGAAGCCGCAGTGCGTGCATATTTCCAACGTCCATGCCGACCTGCTGCCGACCGACGTTTACTCCGGTATGTATGCCCGCGTGACCGTCAGCTTCTTCCCGTATGACGCTTCCGGCAACCGCGGCGTAGGCTTCGGTCTGGGCGCGGTATCAGTACGGTGAGGACCTCGTGAAGAAGCCTGCCGAGGCTATGCAGGAGTAAAGCGAACCCCCTCCGAGAACTGGTTTTATGCCGGCTCCGGGAGGGGCTGTTTTTATTCAGTTGCCTTCGGCGTATCTCCGTCAAAGATTACATGAGCAAAGCGGAAACGCTGCGTAACATCAGGGTACTTCTTGTGATCCACCTCGGAGGCGAACATATCATACGGCCGCGCGTAGATTTTGAAGTCGCCGTAGAGCGCCTGATAGATCACCAGCGGTTCGCCGGTTTCCGTGTGCGTGGCGATAGCGAGTACCTGATACAGCTTGTTCTTAAAGTGCAAGTATTTTTCACCGACCAGAATTTTTCTTGAATCCATTCATATTTCCTCCAATCCTATATTTTTATTATAACAGAGAGGAAGGCAAAGAAAAAGAGCACACCCGCAATCAGGTGTGCTCTATTCTGATGGTTAATGCGAAAACATTCCGAACTATGAAAAAAGTTTGTATCTTCGCATTATGGTGGACTTGAAGGGGATCGAACCCTCGACCTCTCGGATGCGAACCGAACGCTCTCCCAAACTGAGCTACAAGCCCGAATATATGTGTCAAGAAAAGCGTTTTGAGCAAACTCAACTGAACAGGGAAGAACGGGGACTGCTTTCTGTACCGCTTCCGCTCCCAGCTGAGCGAATCGCCTGAATGTCAGCTTCTCGCAAGCAATTTACTGATCAAACCGAACTCTATTCGTTTAACTCGTTAAACTACTCTTGACAATTATTAATTATAACGGTAGAATAATTTTATGTCAAGCACTTTTTCCGGTGCAAAGCAAAAACAGCGTGCAGCAGCCAGCTGTGCCAAAAGGAGAATTTAACATGAAAAACAGCGAAAAAACAATGGAAAAGATCGTAGCGCTCTGCAAGGGCCGCGGCTTCGTATACTCCGGCTCGGAGATTTACGGCGGTCTTGCAAACACCTGGGACTACGGTCCGCTCGGCGTTGAGTTCAAGAACAACGTCAAGGCAGCATGGCGCAAGAAATTTGTGCAGGAGAGCCAGTACAATGTAGGTCTTGACTCCGCGATCCTGATGAACCCGATGACCTGGGTTGCTTCCGGTCATGTTGGCGGCTTCTCTGACCCGCTGATGGACTGCAAGGAGTGCAAGGAGCGTTTCCGTGCCGACAAGGTAATTGAGGACTGGTGTGCTGAGAACAACTACGATCTCGGCAAGAGTGTTGACGCACTCAGCCAGGCTGAGATGAAGGCATTCATTGATGAGCATGAGATCGCATGCCCGACCTGCGGCAAGCACAACTGGACCGACATCCGTCAGTTCAATCTGATGTTCAAGACCTTCCAGGGCGTTACCGAGAACGCGAAGAACGAGCTGTATCTGCGTCCGGAGACCGCACAGGGCATCTTCGTAAACTTCCAGAATATCCAGCGCACCACCCGTAAGAAGATTCCGTTCGGCGTTGGCCAGGTGGGCAAGTCCTTCCGCAACGAGATTACTCCGGGCAACTTCACCTTCCGTACCCGCGAGTTTGAGCAGATGGAACTGGAGTTCTTCTGCAAGCCGGGCACCGACCTTGAGTGGTTCAAGTACTGGAAGGATTACTGCCACAACTTCCTGCTGTCTCTCGGCATGAAGGACGAGAACCTGCGTCTGCGTGACCACGATCCGGAGGAGTTGTCTCACTACTCCAACGCTACCACCGATATCGAGTTTATGTTCCCGTTTGGCTGGGGCGAGCTGTGGGGCATTGCCGACCGCACCAATTTCGACCTGACCCAGCATCAGAACACCTCGGGTGTTTCGATGGAATACTTCGATCAGGAAGCAAATGAGAAGTATATTCCGTATGTTATCGAGCCTTCGCTTGGTGCTGACCGTGTTGCACTGGCCTTCCTGTGCGACGCTTACGACGAGGAAGTCGTAGGTCAGGACAAGAACGGCAAGGACGATGTTCGTACCGTTCTGCGTCTGCATCCGGCTCTGGCACCGTTCAAGGCTGCTGTACTGCCGCTGTCCAAAAAGCTGACCGACAAGGCTATGCCGATCTGGCAGGAGCTGGCTAAGCAGTTCTCTGTTGATTTTGACGATGCAGGCTCTATCGGCAAGCGCTACCGCCGTGAGGACGAGATCGGTACGCCGTACTGCGTAACCGTCGATTTCGAGACCGAGCAGGATGGCTGCGTAACCGTTCGTGACCGTGACACTATGGAGCAGGAGCGCATCAAGATTGAGGAAGTTGCTGCTTATATCGCAAAGAAGATCGAGTTCTGATTTTTCGCTGCTGAACATTGATCATCAAAACCGCTGCACAATCCCTGTGCGGCGGTTTTCTTTTATTTGGATGGCGAACAGGAAACACCACCCCAAAACCTATCGAAAAAATAGGGATTGGACCATCGGAAATTGGACAATCTGCCGGAACGAAAAAAGTTTGTCGGAAAGGGTTGACAGAAGAGGGGGAGTTTAGTATAATCATAGCAATCCCAGTGAAATAATATGAATTTAGGAGACGCGGTTATGCGATACTACTTTGAAAAGCTGCTCCGCTCGAATTTCCGATTTGGGCGAATGTGAACCTTCTTTTTAGTACACGAAACGAATCAATCACTTCAAACATGTATATAAAAAGGAGATTATTATCATGGCAACTATCAAGAATACCGAAAACTGGTCCTTTGAAACCAAGCAGCTGCACATCGGTCAGGAAACCGCTGATCCGGTTACCGATTCCCGTGCAGTTCCGATCTACCAGACCACTTCTTACGTTTTCCATGACAGCCAGCACGCGGCTGACCGTTTCGGTCTGGCTGACGCAGGCAATATCTACGGTCGTCTGACCAATTCCACGCAGGATGTGTTCGAGAAGCGCATTGCAGCACTCGAGGGCGGTGTTGCCGCTCTGGCTACCGCTTCCGGCGCCGCAGCGATTACCTACACCATTCAGGCACTTGCTCAGGCCGGCGACCATATCGTAGCACAGAAGACCATCTACGGCGGCAGCTACAACCTGCTGGCACATACTCTGCCGCAGTTCGGCGTTGAGACCACCTTCGTTGATGCACACAATCTGGAAGAACTGGAAGGCGCTATCAAGGACAATACTAAGGCGGTTTACATCGAGACTCTCGGCAACCCGAATTCCGATATTCCGGATATCGAGGCTATCGCAAAGATTGCGCACAAGCACGGTCTGCCGCTCGTAATCGACAACACTTTCGGTACCCCGTACCTCATCCGTCCGATTGAGTACGGCGCTGATATCGTTGTTCACTCTGCTACCAAGTTCATCGGCGGCCATGGCACGACCCTCGGCGGCATCATTGTTGATTCCGGCAAGTTCGACTGGAAGGCATCCGGCAAGTATGCACCGATCGCTGAGCCGAACCCGAGTTATCACGGCATCTCTTTCGCAGATGCAGTTGGTCCGGCTGCTTTCGTAACCTACATCCGCGCTATCCTGCTGCGTGATACTGGTGCTACCATTTCTCCGTTCAACGCATTCCTGCTGCTGCAGGGCACCGAGACTCTGTCTCTGCGTATCGAGCGTCACGTTGAGAACACCAAGAAGGTCGTTGAGTTCCTGACCAATCACCCGCAGGTTGAGCATGTGAACCATCCGTCTCTGCCGAACCACCCGGATCATGCTCTGTACGAGAAGTACTTCCCGAACGGCGGTGCATCTATCTTCACCTTCGATATCAAGGGCGGAAAGGAAGCAGCATTTAAGTTCATTGACAAGCTGCAGATCTTCTCTCTGCTGGCAAACGTTGCAGACGTAAAGAGCCTCGTTATCCATCCGGCAACCACCACTCACTCGCAGCTGACCGCAGAGGAACTGGAGGATCAGGGTATCCATCAGGGCACCATCCGTCTGTCCATTGGCACCGAGAATATCAATGATATTCTGGCTGACCTCGAGCAGGCATTCAACTAAGCTGAATATCGCGTATTCCTATTTTACCTCTTATAATTTGACGAGAAAAGACCCGCTGAAAGCGGGTCTTTTCCTATCTGTACAGCAGTTTCATCCCTCGATGATGGCAAAAATGAGTGCAATTTTATCAATCGGCATAATCCCCCCTTTTTCGGTTTGCAGTTTATATAACCGGAAAAGGGAGCTTTATTTTTACAGCTGCGAGAAAACTTCGCCGATTGGCGCGTGAATGACCAGATCAGCACGGCGATCCGCAGGAGTAGGGGACTTATTGACCAAAACCAGCTTATTGCCGCGGTAATAGTCGATCAGACCAGCGGCTGGATACACAGCCAGTGATGTGCCGCCGATAATCAGAATATCAGCCTTGGAGATGTAGTCTACGCTCTTGTTGATCGTGTAGCTGTCGAGTCCCTCCTCGTACAGCACGACATCCGGCTTGATAATGCCGCCGCAGGAGCATCGCGGAATGCCGGTGCCCTTGGCGATATCCTCAACCGGATATGGCTTGCGGCAGCGCATACAGTAGTTACGCAGCACCGAACCGTGCAGCTCAAGCACTTCCTTCGAGCCTGCCTTCTGGTGCAGACCGTCGATGTTCTGCGTTACAACGGCACGGCACTTGCCCTCGCGTTCCCACTCGGCCAGCTTGAGGTGAGCCGCGTTCGGCTTTGCATCAAGAGCCAGCATTTTCGCCCGATAGAAGCGATAAAACTCCTCGGTTTCGCTCAAAAAGAACGTGTGGCTGAGAATGGTCTCCGGCGGGTACTTGTACTGCTGGTTGTATAGACCGTCCACCGAGCGGAAATCCGGAATGCCGCTCTCGGTCGATACGCCCGCACCGCCGAAAAAGACAATGTTGTCGCTGCCGTCGATCCACTCTTTTAATTTAGCAATCTTCTCATCCATGATATTAGCTCCTTTCGTCGCTAATGAATTGAAAATTAAGGTATTTGGCACAGCCGAATGATTTAATGCACGCAAGAATAGCGGCATTTTCCATTCTCAATTCTCCATTATTTCGATTATTCGATAATCGAAACTAAGCCCTCATGACGCGGCTTTGCCGGCGTTTCCTTTTCGATGTAGCCGATGGCTGCGGAGCAGACAACGATATGATCCTCCGGTACGCCGTACTCAGTCAGCAGTGCACGAACCTCGGGTACGTCGCAGGTCTCGCGCAGCTGGTTGATCCAGCAGGAGCCGAGGCCAAGCTCGGTAGCCATCAGCAGCAGATTTTCCATTGCGGCAGCGCCGTCTACCAGAGCGTGGTGCTCATCGCGCTTGTAGGAGATGATGATGTTGACCGGCGCACCGTAGAAATTGTACTCCGGGCCGCGGTTGTCTGCATCAGCGACGGCACGAGCCAGCTTGAGCGACTTCTCTGCATTGTAAATCACGGTAAAGTGCCACAGGTACTTGCCCATGCCGGAAGGCGCCCATTCAGCAGCTTCAACAATCTGCATGATCTGATCCTTCGGCGGCAGCTCGGACTTGAACGCGCGCGTAGAGCGGCGAGACTTGATAACTTCCATCAGGTTAGACATAGGGAAAAACCTCCTGAAACAAATAGGGATTGATATTTATAAATATAGTATATAGCATTCTGGGTGTCGTTTCAAGACAACATGAACAAAAATACGGCTGCATCTGTAAATTATCTGTGAAAACAGCGGTTTATGTGGTATACTGATTCTAATTGAAAAATAATGCGGGAGGAATCTCTTACATGATCACTATCAGCGATCTTAGCTTAAACTTCAGCGGCGAGCCGCTGTTCAAAGATGTAAACCTGAAATTTACCCAGGGCAACTGCTACGGTGTTATCGGTGCAAACGGTGCAGGCAAGTCTACATTCCTGCGCATTCTGTCCGGCGATTTGGACCCGTCCACCGGCACGGTTTCGATTGCGCCCAAGACCCGTATGAGCGTACTCAAGCAGGATCACTTTGCCTTCAACGAGGAGACTGTTCTCAACACGGTTCTCGGCGGCAACGAGCGTCTGCTTGAGGTCATGCACGAAAAGGATGCGCTCTACATGAAGGACCCGTTCACCGAGGAGGACGGCAACAGGGCTGCCGAGCTGGAGTCCGAGTTTGCTGAAATGGGCGGTTGGGACGCCGAGACCGAGGCCAGCCAGCTGCTGAACGGTCTGGGCCTGGATGCAGATGCCATCCTGTACACCGAGATGAAGAACCTCGGTGACGTCGAGAAGGTCAAGGTGCTGCTGGCGCGTGCACTGTTTGGCAAGCCGGATATTCTGCTGTTGGACGAGCCTACCAACCATCTGGATATTCAGGCAGTCCGCTGGCTGGAGGACTTCCTTGCCGATTTTGAGGGCACCGTCCTCGTTGTATCGCATGACCGTCACTTCCTGAACAATGTATGTACCCATATCGTTGATATCGACTACGGCAAGATCAAGCTGTATGTCGGCAACTACGAGTTCTGGTATGAGTCCTCTCAGCTGGTTCAGCGCATGATCAAGGATCAGAACCGCAAGAACGAGGAAAAGATCAAGGAACTGCAGAACTTCATTCAGCGTTTTGCGGCAAACAAGTCCAAGTCCCGTCAGGCGACCAGCCGCCGCAAGCTGATCGACAAGCTGTCCGTCGAGGAAATGCCGGCTTCGTCCCGCCGTTACCCGTGGGTAGCGTTTGACGCGGACCGTGAGGCAGGCAAGGACATTCTCGAGGTGCGCGGCATCTCCAAGACCATCGACGGCGAGAAGGTGCTCGACAACGTATCTTTCATCGTGCGCCGCGGTGACAAGATTGCGTTCATCTCGGATAACGAGCTGGCAATGACTACGCTGTTCCAGATTCTTATGGGTGAGATGAAACCGGATGAGGGCAGCTTCAAGTGGGGCGTTACCACCTCGCAGAGCTATTTCCCGAAGGACAACAACGAGTTCTTCGAGGGCCACGAGGAAAACATGCTCGACTGGATCGCACCGTATTCCCGCACGGATACACTGGAATCCACGCTGCGCGGCTTCCTCGGCCGTATGCTGTTCTCCGGCGACGATGTTTACAAGCCGGTTCGCGTACTGTCCGGCGGTGAGAAGGTTCGCCTGATGCTGGCGCGCATGATGCTGTTCGGCTCGAACGTGCTCGTCATCGACCAGCCGACCAACCACCTCGATCTGGAATCCATCACCGCAGTCAACAACGGCGTTCGTGATTTCAAGGGCACCGTGCTGTTTGCTTCCCACGACCACGAGTTCGTGCAGACCATTGCGACCCGTATTATCGAAATTCGTGAAAAGGGCGTTCTGGACAAGGAATGCACTTATGACGAGTTCCTCGAGTTCCGCGAGACCTACAAGGGCTGATGCCGGAGCGCTTTCGGCGCGGTCTGAACGGCCTGCTCGTGCTGCTGATACTGGGTGCGCTGGCATATGCCTCGGCGCTGCTGTTCGGCTGGAACTGTCCGATCAAATACTTGACCGGCGTGCCGTGTCCCGGCTGCGGACTGAGCCGCGCACTTGCCGCTCTGCTCCGACTGGACTTTCGTACGGCACTGAGGTTTCACCCGATGGTTTTCGTGCTGCCGCCGGTCGTTTTGTACGCGCTGTTTGGCAAAAAGCCGCTTCTCGGCTCCAAAAACCTCGAGCGCATGCTGCTGTGGAGCGTTATCGTGCTGGATATCGCAATTTGGCTGATACGTCTCGCGTTGCATGACCCGCTGATTTTTTGAAGATTTCCCGCTCGAACTGTACTGCACGGTTCGAGCGGATTTTGTTTTATTCGACATTTTGTGCAATATGCAAAGATTAGCCGGAAATTTAATCGGGTTTTGCTGTACTTTTTCGTATGCACATGCTATACTGTTGCCAAAGGAGGGGATAGTTTATGATGTTTGGAATTGACAGCCTGTATATCTGGCTGGCTGTCATTATCATCAGTGTAGCGGTAGAGGCGTTTACACTCACATTGTGCGGCATCTGGTTCGCTGCCGGCGGTGTCGCGGCACTCATTGCAGCCAGCCTTTCGGTCGGGCTGATGGGGCAGTGGATTGTGTTCATCGTGTTCTCCGCGCTGCTGCTTGTACTGGTGCGTCCGCTCTGCCGCCGTTTTCTCGGCAGCCGGCAGCAGGCGACCAACGCAGATCGTATCATTGGACAGATTGCCGTTGTTACCGAACCGATTGACAATGTTCTGGAGACTGGTGCGGTGAAAATCAACGGAAAGATCTGGACAGCCCGCAGTACGACTGACGCGCAAATTGCAATCGGGACAAGAGTCACGGTTGTGGAGATCCGCGGCGTCAAGGCGATTGTAAAACCGAACCAACTGTAAAGGAGCGTTATCATGGATTATATTATTGTACCCATCATCTGGATTGTGCTGATTGTTCTGCTCATCGCGTTCATTGCAAGCAATATCGTGATCGTGCCGCAGGCGAAGGCGTATGTTATCGAGCGTCTCGGTACCTACCGTGACACATGGAGCACCGGCCTGCATTTCAAGGTGCCGCTGTTCGAGCGCATTGCTCGCAAGGTGACCCTCAAGGAGCAGGTAGTCGATTTCCCGCCGCAGCCGGTTATCACCAAGGATAACGTAACCATGCAGATCGACACGGTCGTGTACTTCCAGATTACCGACCCGAAGCTGTTTGCATACGGTATCGAAAGCCCGATGGCGGCAATCGAGAATCTGACCGCGACCACGCTGCGAAACATTATCGGCGATCTCGAGCTCGACCAGACGCTGACCAGCCGCGATATCATCAACACCAAAATGCGCTCCATCCTCGATGAAGCAACGGATGACTGGGGCATTAAGGTAAACCGCGTGGAGCTGAAGAACATCATTCCGCCGGCTGCCATTCAGGAATCTATGGAGAAGCAGATGAAGGCCGAGCGCGAACGCCGTGAGTCCATTCTGGTAGCGGAAGGTAAAAAGCAGTCCGCGATTCTGGTGGCTGAAGGCGAAAAGGAAGCAACTGTTCTTGCTGCAGAGGCAAATCGCCTTGCCAAGATCAAGGAGGCCGAAGGTGAAGCGGAAGCGCTGCTTACCGTGCAGAAGGCACTGGCAGACTCCATCAATCTGCTGAATGAAGCGGCACCGACCGAGCAGGTTATCAAGCTGAAATCCCTCGAGGCATTCAGCAGCGCCGCCGACGGCAAGGCAACCAAGATCATCATCCCGAGCGAGATTCAGAGCCTTGCGGGTCTGGCAACCTCGTTCAAGGAAGTTATGACCGATCCGAAGCGTGAACAGCCCGAAAAGTAAAAAATGCGTTCAAGTCCTGCAGACCGTATCCGGCCTGCAGGACTTTTTTGCACGCAAAATTGTCATTTGTGTCCGACTCGATTCTTGACAGAAGTGGACTGGAATGTTATCATAAGTTGAATAGATATGCACATATTGCGGGAGGGATCAAATTGTCGGCAAAGCATACAGACGCAGAACTGGAGTGCTGCGAGGAGCATATCGTCCATACAGATGCAGTTATGGCAGCGCGCAGCGCAATGCCGGCAGAGGAGATCACTACAGCCGCATCAGATTTTTTCAAAGCGTTTTCCGACAAGACCCGCTTGCGGATACTGGCGGCGCTTGTGTCCACGGAGCTGTGTGTCTGTGATATTGCATCGCTGCTGAACATGAGCCAGTCCGCGATATCGCATCAGCTTCGTTTTTTGAAGCAGGCGCGGCTGGTCAAGAGTCGAAAAAACGGAAAAACAGTATACTATGCGCTGTGCGATGATCATATTCAGACCATTTTGGCACAGGGAATCGCGCACGTGCAGGAGGGATAAACGGAATGAGCGAAAATAACCGCCCTGATTCGGAACAGAAGAAGGACCAGACAACGGCGGAAGATATTTTAGCACAGGTCGATTCGATTTTAGCGGATCTGGAAAATTCGGCAGTAGCGCAGCTGTTTGCCGCTCCGGAAAAACCTAAACCCGAAGAGAATAAAAAACCGCCTGAAAAAGAAGAATCAGCGCCGCCCGGCGAGCCTGAGCCGCCGGACAAGAATGCGGAACAGCCGGAAGCCGATACATCGCACCAAAGTGAAAGCGAATCTCCGGAGGCGGAAACGCCGCCCGAGGAAGCGGCGGCAGCTGAGCCTGCAAAGCCCTCGGAGGAATCAGACGCAGCTGAGGAATCGCCGGAAGATGCGGAAGACGAATTTGACGAAGAAGAATCTTCGCCGGATGAGGCTGAAGACGAGGGCGACTGGGACGAACCGGAATTTGACGACGAAGGTATAGAGGACGAGCTCCCTGAGGAAGAACAATCAGAGGAAGCGGAATTCGAGCCTATCATAGAGGAAAAGCCGGACAGGCTGCAGAAGCTAAAAGAAAAACTGAAAAACCATGAAAAGGACAAGGCGGAGAAAAAGGAACAGGCAAAATCCGCACCTAAGGAGAAGCCTAAACCAAAGGATGAAAAAAAGCCGGAGGAAAAGAAGCCGGAACCGTCAGTAATCGAAGCTCCTGAGGACGCGGACGATACCACCGGTATGAATTTCGTGCAGAAGGCACAGTACCGGGCGAAAATGCGTCGGCGTGAGCAGACCCGTCTGCGGCGAGAAAATGCACGCCGTATACAGGAAGGCGCCGAAGTGACCTATCAGCCGATGACACGGCTGGATATGCAGAGTATAGGCGCACGGCTGGCTGCCGCGGCAATCGTTCTTGTGGCCGGAATCGCAATGGGAGATTCGAGTGCGGCATTGCCGCTCTGCCTGCTGGCGTTTTTGATCACAGCGCTGCCGATTGCAGCGCGTGTGCTGACCAATCTGACACACGGCTCGTTTTTCGATGAATATCTGCTCGTGCTAATAGCGTCTATCGGCGCATTCGCGCTCGGCAGCCGTGCAGAAGCAACGATCGTGCTCATCCTGTTTGAGATTGGCAAAATCGCAGGTGATATCGTTCTGGCATCCACCTATCAGGCGTTGCCGCAGCAGCACGATTTCATGCCGGAAAAGGCAACGGTCGTCAACATGAAGGGCGAACAGCGTCAGGTTCCGCTGGCAGATATCCGTCTGGGTGAGCTGGTTCTGGTGCACTCGGGTGAGCGCGTACCGATTGACGGTGTTGTGCTTCGCGGAGACGGCACGGTGGATGACAGCGTGCTTACCGGCGAAAACGTGCCGATGGCAGTTGATAAGAATACGCGTGTGCTGGCAGGCAGTCGGTATAACGGCTCTCTGATGCTGATTCGTGTGATCTCGCGCTACGAGGACTGCGCGGTTCGTCAGATTCGCCGCGTACAGAATGCAGCTGCCGAACACAAGGCAGCGTTGGAAAACAGTGCGCAGCGTAATGCCAAGCGCCTGGTTCCGGTTGTGATCGTCATTGCTGTACTGGCAGCCGCACTTCCGCCGCTGTTCATGCCCGGTTCGGATATGACCGGCTGGGTATATCGCGGACTGACGCTTCTCATCGCCTGCTGTCCGACCGCACTGGCGTTGGCTGTACCGCTTGCTTTTGTATGCGGCGGCGGCCGACTTGAGAGCGAAGGCGTTCACATGAAGGGCAGCGAAGCGATGGAACGGACTGCAGACCTGCGTCTGGTCGTATTTAACAAGACCGGCACAGTGACCACCGGCAATCTGCAGATTAAAAAGATTTATCCCACGCAGGAGTTCTCCGAAAAGAACTGTCTGGCACTGGCCGCAGCAGCCGAGCAGCTTTCACAGCATCCGGTTGCACGCGCAATCGTAAGTGCATGCCGGGAAAAGCTGCCGAAGATCGAGGAATTCGAGGAATTCCCGGGCCGCGGCGTGCGCGCTCGTATCGGTGATCATGTTCTGCTGGTAGGCAACCGAAAGCTGATGGTCTCTCGCGGTGTCAAGGGTTTGCCGGATATCGACGGCACGGTTGTTTACATCGCCTGTGAAGGAGAGCACATCGGCGTGATTGAATTGGAGGATACGGTTCGTCCGTCCGCTGCTGACGCGATCAAGAAGATCAAGGATCAGGGCGTTGAGCGTACCGTACTTATCACCGGTGACGCTGAGACACCAACCCAGCGAATTGCAAATGCCGCCGGTATCGATACCGTTCACTGCAGCTTGATGCCCGATGAAAAGCAAGCGAAGCTGGACTTTATGATGCGCACGATTCCGACAGACGGTACGACCGCCTATGTCGGCGACGGCGTAAGCGATATCGAGCAGCTCAAGATGGCTGATATCGGTGTGGTAATGGGCACGCGCGGCTCCCGCTATTCAGCGGATGCGGCGAATGTACTGATTACCGCAAATGATCTGAGCGGTCTCGGCGAAGCTGTTCAGGTCTGCAAGAGTACACATGGAGTGGCAATGCAGAATCTGACACTGCTGGCTGCCATCAAGCTGGTGCTTGCTGTACTGGCGCTGATCGGTCTGGCGCAGATGTGGATGGCAGTTGTCGTTGATGCCGTACTCACGGTGCTGACTGTGTTCAATACGGCCCGACTGCTCGGCAGTAAGCCGGAAATTTCAGAGGAATAAGCAAAACGCGAAGAAAGTGTAAAGGCTTTCTTCGCGTTTCTTTTTTGTTTTGTGTACTTTCTGCGCGAAAACAGTCAAAAACAGTATGGTTTTTTTCGGAAGGATATGATACAATAATCTGTATGAATGAAAATGGAGGAATACGTCTTGCATAAAAAGATGGAAGCCATTTTGTCCCGTGTACAGAAGCCGGCACGCTACGTCGGCGGTGAATGGGGCTCGGTGATGAAAGATAAAAAGAACGTCGATCTGCGATTTGCGTTCTGTTTTCCGGATACCTATGAGGTTGCCATGTCTCACCTCGGTTCGCGTATCCTTTACGGCCTGCTCAATGATCAGAAGGGCATCTGGTGCGAACGCGTCTGCGCGCCATGGATCGACATGGAGGCTGAAATGCGCGAGGCCGGTCTGCCGCTGTACGGTCTGGAGAGCGGTGACCCATTGTCGGACTTTGATATTATCGCGTTTACGCTGCAGTATGAGCTGTCGTTTTCCAACATTCTGAATATGCTGGATCTCGGCGGTATTCCGGTGCTGGCAAAGGACCGTACCGAACTCAAGCATATTGTAGCCTGCGGCGGTCCGTGTGCCTACAATCCGGAGCCGCTGGCTGACTTCGTTGACCTGTTCATGATCGGCGACGGCGAGGAGATCATGCTGGAATTTACCGATCTGTACCGCAAGGCCAAGCGCGAAGGCTGGTCTAAGCAGGAATTCCTGATTGCGGCAGCACAGATCGAGGGCATGTATGTGCCTTCGCTGTACGAGGTCAAGTACCACGAGGACGGCACGATTGAGAGCGTTACGCCGACACACGGCGCACCCGCACTCGTGCAGAAGCGCATCGTCAAGGATCTGGATACCATGTACTATCCGGAGTCCTTCGTTGTGCCCTCGACGGATATTGTGTTCGACCGTGCGATGATCGAGCTATTCCGCGGCTGTCCGCGCGGCTGCCGATTCTGTCAGGCCGGCCACACTTATCGTCCGCTGCGCACCAAGTCCAAGGAAGTGCTGCTCAAGCAGGCGCAGGCGGTGCTCAAGAACTCCGGTTACGAGGAAATCTCTCTGTCCTCGCTGTCTACCAGTGACTACGGTGAGCTGTCCGGTCTGACCGAGTGCATGCTCGACTATTGTGAGCCGCGGCATATCAGCCTGTCGCTGCCTTCTCTTCGTGCGGACAGCTTTTCCGCCGAACTGATGGAGCGCGTACAGAAAACCCGCAAAAGCGGCCTGACGTTCGCATGTGAGGCCGGTACGCAGCGCCTGCGTGATGTTATCAACAAGAACATTCGCGAGGAGGACGTGCTACATGCTTGCGAGATTGCCTTTCAAGGCGGCTGGAATAACGTCAAGCTCTATTTCATGATGGGTCTGCCGACCGAGACATACGAGGATCTGGACGGTATTTCCGACATTTGCAAAAAGGTCGCCTATTGCTGGCGTGAGAACACGCCCAACCGTGCGCGCGGCGTGCGTATCACAGCGTCGGCTTCGTGCTTTGTGCCCAAGCCACAGACCCCGTTCCAGTGGGACGCGCAGGACACGCTCGAGCAGTTCCGCGAGAAGCAGGCGCACCTCAAGGTGGTCATGAAAACCAAGAATGTCACCTACAACTGGCATGATGCCGAGACCTCGGTGCTCGAGGGCGTTATTGCACGCGGCGACCGCCGTCAGGGCAAGGCGATTCTGCTGGCGTGGCAGCGCGGCTGCAAGATGGACGGCTGGGATCAGTGCTTCGACTTTGACAAGTGGATGCAGGCGTTCCACGACTGCGGACTCGATCCCGCGTTCTACGCATCCCGTCAGCGTCCGATGGACGAGGTGTTCCCGTGGGATCACATCGGCTGCGGCACGCGCAAGGAGCATCTCAAGCGTGAGTGGGAACGTTCCCGCGAAGCGGCTATCACGCCGGACTGTATGCACCAGTGTGCCGGCTGCGGCGCAAGCGCTCTGCTGAAGGGAGGCAAGTGCCATGTTTAAGGCTCGAATGAAATTTGCCAAAGAAGGAAGAGCCAAGTATATCTCTCACCTTGATCTGATGCACGCCATGCAGCGCTCGATGGCACGCTGCCAGATGCCGCTGTGGTTCACCGAGGGTTTCAATCAGCACGCCTACGTTTCGGTGGCGTTGCCGCTCTCGACCGGCTACTCCGGCGAGTGCGAATTTCTGGATTTCAATATCACGGCAGAAGCCGTGCCGGAAAATGCGGTGGAAGCGCTCAATGATGTATTTCCCGAGGGCCTGCGTGCAATCGAGATTTACCCGCTTGCCGACGGCGGCATGAAGGTCGGTTCAATTGAATGGTCGCAGTACCGCATCACATGGGGTTTTGAGGATGGTACGCCCAAGGGCTTTGCCGACGATGTGCGCAATCTGTTCCGCCGCCCCATGGTCGAGATCGTCAAGCGCTCCAAGCGCGGCGAAAAGACGGTCAATATGCGTGAGCTGATGCGCGATCTGACCGTTACCGATGGCCCTGATGAGGTGACCGCTGTTGTCACCACCGCTGCCGGCAATAACAACATGAGTCCGGAATATCTGACTCGTGCCATTCGGCAGTATCTGCCGCAGTACGAGATTCCGTTCAGCGCGTACCACCGCATGAACGTGTTTACTTCTGACGGCACTCCATTTCGATAAAAGGAGAGTTTCATGGCAACCCAGAATGTTTCCGAAGAACAACTGCAATCGCAGTTTACCTATATTGACGCAGTAGCCCGCCTATTGGGGGACAAGCGCCCCAAAGCCTATACGCATACGTTCGGCTGCCAGCAGAACGAGGCGGATACCGAGCGTATCCGCGGCATGCTGTCCGAAATGGGCTACGAAATGACCGATACGCCCGACGAGGCAGATTTTATTCTGTTCAACACCTGTGCTGTGCGTGAGCATGCCGAGGATCGTGCGTTCGGCAACGTCGGCGCACTCCGCCATCTGAAAAAGGAGCGCCCGGGCATTGTTATTGCAATGTGCGGCTGCATGGCCCAGCAGGAGAAAAACGTCGAGAAGATTAAGAAAAGCTATCCGCAGGTAAATCTCCTGTTCGGCACGCATGCGCTCTGGCGATTTCCGTCGTTGCTGTACCGCGTGCTGACCGAGAAAAAGCGCGTGTTCGACATCGGCGGCGAGGACGATATCGCCGAAGGTCTGCCGGTGCTGCGTGCCAAGGGCGCAAAGGCGTGGCTGTCCATCATGTACGGCTGCAACAATTTCTGCACCTACTGCATCGTGCCGTATGTGCGCGGCAGAGAGCGCAGCCGCCGACCGGAGGAGATCGAGAAAGAACTGCGTGAGCTGGTCGCGGCGGGTTACAAGGAGATTACGCTGCTCGGCCAGAACGTCAACTCCTATGGTAAGGATCTCGGCATTGACGTGGATTTTGCCGATCTTCTGCGCCGTCTTAACGCCGTGCCCGGCGATTTCTGGCTGCGCTTTATGACAAGCCACCCGAAGGACGCGTCTCCCAAGCTGTTCTCTGCTATGGCAGAGTGCGATAAGGTTGCAAAGCAGCTGCATCTGCCGTTCCAGTCTGGCAGTGACGAGATTCTGCACCGCATGAACCGCCGCTATACGGCAGAGCACTACAAATCGCTGATTGTGGATGCACGGTCGAAAATGCCGGATATTACGCTGTCAAGCGATATTATCGTCGGTTTTCCGGGCGAAACGGACGAGGATTTCGAGCAGACCCTGAAGCTGGTGCAGGATACCCGGTTTGATCTGCTGTTTACCTTCCTGTATTCGCCTCGCACGGGCACGCCCGCAGCCTCCTATGAGGATAACGCTACGCCGCAGGATAAGCAGCGTCGCTTCGAGCGCCTGCTCAAGGCGCAGGATGAAATCGTTGCTGAAAAGCAGGCAGCTTATCAGGGCAGGAAGCTGCGGCTGCTCGTGGACGGCAATGCCAAGGGATCGGAGTATCCGTTTACTGCGCGTACCGAGGGCAACCTGCTCGTGTGCGTGCGCGGTGACGATATCAAGATCGGTGAATTTATCGAGGCAGAGATCGAGAAAACCTCGCTTCGCTGTCTGTTTGCACACAAATTATAAGAAAGAGGTAAGAACATGGCTGAACTGACGCCCATGATGCAGCAGTATTTTGAGATCAAAAACAAAAATAAAGATTACATTCTGTTTTACCGTCTGGGCGATTTTTACGAAATGTTCTTTGACGATGCCAAACTGGTCTCCCGCGAGCTGGAGCTGACGCTGACCGGCCGCGACTGCGGCCAGGGAGAACGTGCACCGATGTGCGGCGTGCCGTATCACAGCGCGGAAGGCTATATTGCCAAGCTGGTGCAGAAGGGTTACAAAATTGCGATCTGTGAGCAGATGGAGGACCCGAAAAAGGCAAAAGGTCTGGTCAAGCGCGAGATCATCCGACGCGTGACACCGGGTACGGTCGTGGAAGCCTCCATGCTGGATGAAAACCGGAACAACTTTCTCGGCTGTGTATATGCAGCCGGTGGTTCCGTCGGCGTATGCTTTGCTGATATTACGACAGGTTCGGTGTACGCGACCGGCTCGGATAACTGGAATGACATCACCAGTGAGTTCGGACGCTTTGCGCCGCGTGAGGTGCTGGTCGGCGGCGGAGCCATTTCGGCAGACGGCCTTCAGTCCTTTCTGAAGGAACGTCTGGAGGCGCTCATCGAGCCGATGCCGGAGGAGTGCTTTGAGGCACAGCGCAGTGCGGAACGCATTCAGGAGCACTTCAAGGTGCAGGACTTTGACGCTGCCGGTCTGACTGACCTGCCGTGCACTGTGCAGTGCCTCGGCGGTCTGCTGGATTACCTCGAGCAGACGCAGAAGGCCAGCCTTTCCAGTCTGAATCAGCTGCAGGTGTACCATCAAGGCCAGTATATGGAGCTTGACCTGATCGCACGCCGCAATCTCGAGCTTTGCGAGACCATGCGCACCAAGGAGAAGAAGGGCACGCTGCTGTGGGTACTCGACCACACGCGCACGGCAATGGGTTCGCGCCTGATTCGTCAGTGGATTGAAAAACCGCTGTATAATCCGCTGCATATTGCACGCCGTCAGCAGGCGGTAGGTGCATTGTGCGACGATGTAATTGCCCGCACGGCATTGACGGACGCACTCAAGCGGGTGTTCGATATGGAGCGCCTGATTGGGCGCGTAGCCTACGGCACTGCAAACTGCCGTGATCTGCGTGCGCTGTCGGCGGCAATTTCTTGCCTGCCGGAGATCAAAACGCAGGCTGCTCTGTTCGGACAGGCTATGTTGCGTGAGCTGACCGGCAAGATTGATCTGCTTGAAGACATTCGCGCGCTGGTCGAGCAGGCCATCGTGGATGAGCCGCCGATTCTTCTTCGGGAAGGCGGCATGATCCGCAAGGGCTTCAACGAGGAGATTGACCGTCTGCGCGACCTTGCGTCCGGCGGTAAGGGCAAAATTGCCGAAATCGAGCAGGCGGAACGCGAGCGTACCGGCATCAGCAAGCTGAAAATCGGCTACAACCGTGTGTTCGGCTATTATATTGAGGTCAGCCGCTCCAATGCGGAGGCGGTTCCGGAGAACTATATTCGTAAGCAGACGCTTGCGAACAGCGAGCGCTATATCACCGAGGAGCTGAAACAGCTCGAGAGCACCGTGCTCGGTGCGCAGGAACGCCTGACCGCACTCGAGTATGAGGTGTTTGTCTCTGTGCGTGACCAGATTGCCGCCGAGGTACACCGCGTGCAGAAAACCGCGCAGGCTATCGCAGCGCTTGACGTTCTGTGCGCTTTGGCTGATGTGGCATGTGATAACAACTATGTTTGTCCGGTGGTGGATTTTTCCGACCGCATTGACATCAAGGACGGCCGTCACCCGGTTGTTGAGAAAATGCTGTCCGACAGTCTGTTCATCCCGAACGACACCTTGCTCGACAGCAAGGAAAACCGCGTTGCTATCATCACCGGCCCGAATATGGCAGGCAAATCCACCTATATGCGGCAGGTGGCACTGATTACCATCATGGCGCAGATTGGCTCGTATGTGCCGGCCTCGTCCGCGCATATCGGCGTGGCAGACCGCGTGTTTACCCGTGTCGGCGCGTCGGATGATCTGGCGAGCGGTCAATCCACCTTCATGGTGGAGATGAGCGAGGTCGCGGATATTCTGCGGCACGCTACCAAGTCCAGCTTAATTATTCTGGATGAGATTGGACGCGGCACCTCTACCTATGACGGCATGAGCATTGCCCGCGCAGTTGTAGAGTATGTAGCGGACAAAAAGCGCATCGGCGCACGCGCGCTGTTTGCAACGCATTATCACGAGCTGACCGTGCTTGAAGATTTGGTCAAGGGCGTCAAGAATTACAATATCGCGGTCAAAAAGCGCGGTGATGACATTACGTTCCTGCGCAAAATCGTGCGCGGCGGCGCGGATGACAGCTATGGCATTGAGGTTGCAAAGCTGGCCGGTGTGCCGAATCCGGTCATCAAGCGAGCAAAGGCTGTGCTGGCTGATCTGGAATCCACCATGCCGAAAATCGAGCTGCACGCCGTAGCCGAGGAACCGGAAGACGTTCCGCAGATTACGATAGATTCGCTCTCCGGCGATGCAGTCGCAGAGCGGCTGCGTGCACTGCAGGTGGACACCATGACGCCGATCGAGGCGCTCAACGCACTGTATGAGCTGAAAAAGCTGGTTTAATCATTTATCAGGGCAGGAAAGACCAACCATGATTTGTTCCGGAAAGGAAAACAAAGAAAAATGGCAGTGATTCATGAATTATCTCCGCATCTTGCGGATCTGATCGCGGCAGGAGAGGTTGTTGAACGGCCGTCCTCCGTGGCGAAGGAGCTGGTCGAGAATGCGATTGACGCAGGGTCTACCCGCATTACGGTGGAGATCGAAAACGGCGGCATTACCTATCTGCGTATTGCGGATAACGGCTGCGGCATGTCGGCAGAGGATGCACCTGTGGCCTTCCGCCGCCACGCGACCAGCAAGCTGCGTACCGAGGAAGATTTGAATGCTATCGGCACATTGGGCTTTCGCGGTGAAGCACTGGCTGCGATTTCGTCGGTTACGCGCATTGATCTGTTCACGCGTCAGGCAGGTTCGATTGCGGGTCTGCACCTGCATCTGGAAGCCGGTGAGATTCAGACACAGGAGGAAGCCGGTTGTCCGGAAGGCACAACAATCGTTGTGCGCGACCTGTTCTTCAACACACCGGCTCGCATGAAGTTTCTCAAAAAGGACTTCACCGAGGCGGGTTACATTCTCGGCGTAGTACAGCATGCGGCGCTCTCCCATCCGGAGATTGCGTTCACGCTCATTCGCAACGGCAAGCAGGTATTCTCGTCGGACGGCAAGGGCAAGCTGATTGCACCGGTGTTCGGCGTATTCGGCAAGGAAATGACTGCCAATATGATTGAAGTGCCGATGACCGAGCGCAACGGTATGACCGTGCACGGCTACATTGTCAAGCCGCACGCCGGACGTGCCAACCGTTCCATGCAGCACTTTTTCGTCAATGGCCGCTATGTCAAGAGCCGTCTTATGCAGGCTGCAATGGAAGAGGCCTATCGCAATGCGATCATCACCGGCAAATATCCGTCTGGTGCGCTTTTCCTGGATTTGCCGCTGTCGGCGGTCGACGTCAACGTGCATCCTGCAAAAACCGAGGTCAAATTTTCGCAGGAAAAGCCGATTTTCGAGGTCGTGTATATTGCCTGCAAGAATGCGCTTGCCGCAAACGACAATATGCCGCATCTGGAGCACAAGGAGAAGGAAGCGCCTGCCAAGCCGCGTGAAGATAATCTGACGCATGAGCAGCAGCGGTTTGCGATTCCAAAGTCGGTAGACCCTAAGCCGTTTGTCACGCCGAGTGTCAAGCCAACACCGATTGCACCGGTAAAGAACGACGAGGAAGCACCGGATTTAGAGGATTTCCTCGTGTCTATCCCGCCAAAGGCAGAGCGTCCGCGCAGTGCATCGAGTTATCTGTCCGCGCCGCGCATACTGCAGGAGGAACCGCAGGAACCAGTTCGTACGCGAATGGCACAGCCGGTCGAGCCGGTCACAGAACCGACACCTGCCGTGCATACGCCGACACCGGAGCCGGAAGATGAACCGATGGTTGTTGTGCCGTCTGTCAGCGCACCGGAGGTCAAGGGTAAGCCGCAGATCCTGCAGCCGCTGGATACCGGTGTGCGTGTGATCGGCGAATGTTTCCAGACGTACATCATTGCTGAGGACAAGGACGGCTTGATTCTCATCGACAAGCATGCCGCGCATGAACGCATTCTGTTCAACAAGCTGCGTGCGGAGACCGATATGCCACAGCAGCAGCTTCTCACGCCTGTAATTGTAGAGCTGACCGGCGAGGAAGCCGCCGCTGTGCAGTCGCAGATCGAGGACATCCGTCAGGCAGGCTTTGCCATCGACAGCTTTGGCGAGAACAGCTTTGCCGTACGCAGCGTGCCCGCTTATCTGGATAGCGGCGATGTGCAGAGCGTCATCAGTGAATTGGCCGAAAAGGCGATGAACAGCCGTACCACCGTGCCGGATCGTCTGGACGATTTAATTCATACGGTAGCATGCAAGGCGGCTATCAAGGCAGGCAAACCGACCACGATGACCGAGCTGCAGGACCTGTGCGAGCGGGTGCTGAGCGATGACAACGTGCGTTCCTGCCCGCATGGCAGACCGACGACCGTTCGTCTGACCAAATATGAGCTTGACAAGATGTTCAAGCGTGTAAATCAATAAAAAGCGAGGAAACAGCATGGAAAACCGTTTGATCTGTATCTGCGGACCGACTGCCAGCGGCAAAACCGCCTTATCGGTCGCGCTGGCGCAACAACTGCATACTGAGATCATTTCTGCGGATTCCATGCAGCTTTACCGTGAGATGGATATCGGCACCGCCAAGCCTGATATGAAGGAACGGCAGGGCGTACCGCACCATCTGTTCGATGTGTGCGAGCCCGGCGAAGCGTTCTCGGTGGCACGGTATGTCGAACTGGCAGACGCTGCTGCGCAGGATATTCTGTCGCGCGGCATGACGCCGATCGTTGTCGGCGGTACAGGATTGTACATGGACGCGCTCATCGAGTGCAGCGTATTCTCCGGCGATGAGACCGACCTGACCGTGCGTGAGAAATATCAGCGGATGGCGGCTGAGCAGGGCAATCAGGCGGTACATGACTGTCTGGCTAAGGTAGATCCGGCCGGAGCGGAACGTCTGCACCCGAATAATCTCAAGCGCGTCATTCGTGCTCTTGAGGTGTATGAGCAGACCGGTATGACGATCGACGAATTTAACCGCAGGAACAAGCGCCCGGAGCCAAAGTATGATGCGCTCAAGATCGGTGTTTGCCCGTCTGACCGTGAAATTCTGTATGACCGCATCAATCGCAGAGTGGATCTTATGCTGGAAAACGGTCTGCTGGAGGAGACGAAACGGCTGGTGGAACGCGGTCTGCTGACCGGCACTGCCGCGCAGGCCATCGGCTACAAAGAGCTGCTCGGCTATCTGAACGGCGAGCAAACATTGGAAGAATGTGCCGAATTACTCAAACGGCGCAGCAGAAATTATGCAAAACGTCAGCTTACCTGGCTGAAAAGGGATGACAGCATCCACTGGATATATTATAATAGTGGAGAAGAACTTCCTTTCGTCTTACAGGAAACGACAAAATATCTTCAAAACCACGGTGTACAATGATACCATAAATTGTAATTTCAACTGGAGGAATCATTGTGCGAAACGAAATCAACTTACAGGACAGAATGCTCAGTGCACTGCGTCAGCAGGCGCAGAACATCACCGTATTTTTAACGAACGGGTTTCAGATGCGCGGTATCGTCCGCGGATTCGACAGCTTCGTTGTGATTTTGGAGAGCGACGGAAAACAGCAAATGATCTATAAGCACGCAATCTCTACTCTGATCCCACAGCATAGAGTCGATCTCCATGCACCGAGAGGGGAGCGTGCGGAACAGTGAACATATACGAGGTCTTTACATGGGACAACAGACAAAAAGCACAAAATCCAAGCCGCGAAAACGGCGGAATGACGGCGGAAACCGCGTTGTATTTATCATTGCGGCGGTGCTGATGGTGATTTATCTGGGAGGCCGTCTTTCTAACGCGTTTTCGGCTGCACCGGAGACCACACCGGCTCTGCATGTCACAATTAATGACAGCTTTACGAGCGATGGCTGGTTCTTCCGCGATGAAGAACCAATCGACAATGCCACGGGCAGCTCGGTCAAGCACATCGTGTACAGCGGTGAACGCGTACAGCAGGACGCACCGCTGGCGATCATCTATTCTGATCAGGAATCTATGGATCTGAGCCGACAGCTTGATCCGCTGGAGGAACGTATTTCTCTTCTGGATACAGCGCTGCAGTCCACATCGGACAGCTCAAACATCGCAAAGCTGGATCAGGTCATCACGCTGACGATCGAGCAGCTGGCCGAGCAGGTGAAGGAAGGCAGCGGCTCTTCGGTCGCGTCTGCCGCAAGTTCGCTGCGCACGCTGTCGCTGCGCCGCGAGGCCGGCAATGTGGATACCAACGAGGTATCTGCCGAACGTGACGCTTTGGTTTCTGAGCAGTCCTCGCTCGAGCATCAGCTTACCGGCCGAACCACGGAACTCACTGCATCCTCGTCCGGATATTTCTCCGAGGTAGTGGATGGATACGAGAGCATTCTCACACCATCCTCACTGGATGAGATGACCGTGGAGCAGTTTGACAAGACCGTTGCGCAGCAGCCGTCTGCTGAGAACAGCAATTCGCTCGGCAAGATCGTTAAGGGATTCAACTGGTATCTGGCAGCTAAGATTCCGGCCGAGCAGGCCGAGCGTCTGCAGGTCGGTCAGGAGCTGACAGTAAACTTTACGCAGGCTTCGATGGAATCCAAAGTAACCGTGAATTCCATCAACCATCAAGGTGACAGCGATACGGCTCTGCTGGTGATGGAAGGCACAGAATTCAGCAGTGAAATGGTTTCCATGCGCGAACAGCCGATCGAAATTATCATTGCGACCTACACCGGACTCAAGGTGCCGAAGAGTGCCGTCCGTGTGCAGGAACAAACAGACAGCGACGGAAAGACCACGCAGATCCCCGGCGTGTTCATCCTGAGCGGCTCGATACAGAAATTCAAAATGATCAACGAGCTGTTTGAGGCGGACGATTATTATGTCGTCGAACAAAGTGCGACCAACTCCGATATGCTGGTCGAGCGAGACCAGGTTATCGTTCAAGGTAAAAATCTGCAAAACAATATGGTGGTGAAGACATGACGGAGCAAGAAAAGAAAGAACTGCAGGAACGCGTAAAATCTGTGATCGAGCGCGTAAACAATGCCGCCGTGCAGGCAGGGCGCGATCCCAGTGAAATTACACTGGTGGCTGCGACCAAAATGAATGACGCCGAGCGCGTGCAGGCGGCTATCGAAGCGGGAATCCGTGTGTGCGGCGAAAACCGCGTACAGGAACTGCAGGAGAAGTATGAACAGAACGCCTACGATGGTGCAGACCTTCAGTTTATCGGCACACTGCAGACCAACAAGGTCAAGTACCTGATCGGCAAGGTTTCGCTGATTCAGTCGGTCGGCTCGGTTCATCTCGGCGAGGCTATCGCCAAGGAAGCCGAGAAGCGCGGTGTTTGTCAGGATATTCTTCTGGAGGTAAATATCGGCAGAGAAACTGCCAAAAGCGGTCTTCCGCCCGAAGAACTGCACGATGCAATTGTAAAATTGAGCGCAAAAAAGTCGCTTCATATCCGCGGATTGATGGCAATTCCTCCCGTTGCGGATGAAAAAACAAAAAATTCAAACTACTTTACCGAAATGCGTCAAGTATTTATTGACATTTTGACGAAAAAATACGATAATGTAGATATGGATTATTTGTCTATGGGAATGACGAATGATTTTGAAACGGCGATTGCGTGCGGAGCGAACATGGTTCGCGTAGGCACGGCGATCTTTGGCAAACGGCCGTATCAGATCGTTTCGCCTTAAAACATAAGGAGGAACTTGGCATGGGTTCAATCAAAGGCTTTATTGATTGGGTAAAGGGCAGCGAGTTGGAGGACGACTACGAAGACGAGATGCCCCGTCAGAGAAACGAAGAACCTGCGATGGATAGCGAGCCATCATCTTACAATAGAAGATCCTATGACCGTTCGTACGACAGCGATGCACAGGACGTGCCTCAGGTGCGCCGTCACGATCGCAGCGATAAGGTTGTAAACATCAATACTACTACACAGTTGGCTGTGGTTCTGGTCAAGCCGGATCGCTTTGAGACGGCTGCGGAGATTGCAGATCATCTCAAGGACAAGCGTACGGTTGTCCTGAATCTGGAGCAGACCAACAAGGATATTGCCCGCCGTCTGGTGGATTTCCTCAGCGGTGTTGCGTATGCAAACGAAGGCAAGATCAAGAAGGTTGCAAACAGCACCTATATTATCACACCCTACAATGTTGATATTATGGGCGATCTGATCGACGAACTGGAAAACAGCGGTATGTATTTCTAAGCGCAGATCGTGAGTACTATCGTGAACAGCTTGGTAATATATTTCGTAGGCAGCTTATTGCGCATTCTGCAGTTTATGTTTTTTGCACGGGCAATCATGAGCTGGTTCGTACAGGGCAGCGACTCAAAAATCTACGAGTTTCTGTGCCTTGTTACCGAGCCGGTCATTCAACCTTTTCGCAGTCTGCTGAGCCGCGTGAGTGCGCTGCGGAATTGTCCGTTTGATTTTGCGTTTATGCTGGCTTTTTTTGTTCTGATTGTTTTAGAACAAATGGTATATATGCTTTAAGCCTGCCGGACAAACGGCGCTGATTTTGGTCGGGCGCAGCCCGACCATTTTTCCGTGTCAGTACGGCAAATGATATAAAAACGGAGGAAAAACATATGACGGTGCAGGAAATACAAGAAATCGGCTTTGAAAAAGCGGTTTTCGGCGGATATGACATGAAGTCTGTCGATACTTTTCTCGAGCGTGTTGCAGAGGAATTTGCAGCGATGCAGAAGGAAAATGCTGCTATGAAGGCAAAAATGAAGGTGCTGGTCGATAAAATTGAAGAATACCGCGGTGTTGAAGAAGGAATGCACCGTACCTTGCTGACCGCTCAGTCGATTGCACAGGAGACAATCGACAAGGCGAAGAAGGAAGCAGAGGAGATCATTGCTTCTGCGAAGGATGAAACCGCCAACAAGGTGAAAGACACCCAGGCGGAAATCAACACCGAGGAACAGAAACTGGAGACTGCCCGCAAGAACACTGCTGAGTTTATCGCTCATGTAGCAAAGCTGTATCAGTCGCAGGCAAGAGCACTGGCAGAGTTGGCGAAGGGCGAAAACCTCGCTCCGGTACAGCAGACTGAAGATGCAAAGAACACAAATGCGACTGGGAAGGGCGATGCACCAGTGGAAGATGCAACGCGTAAATTCGACTTCGGCGAACTGCAGTTCGGCACTGAATACGACCCGAAGGACGTTAAGTAAATAAGCGAAAGGACTGAATACTGCACAATGCAGCAGGATTACAACAATACGATCAATTTGCCCAAAACCGAATTCCCGATGCGTGCCGGTCTGCCGAAGCGCGAGCCGGGTTTTCTGGAAAACTGGGAGAAGAACGACCTCTACCATGAACTGATGAAGAAGAACGAGGGCAAGCCGCTTTTCGTTCTGCATGACGGCCCTCCGTATGCAAACGGCAATCTGCATATGGGTCATGCACTGAATAAGATCCTCAAGGATTTTATTCTGCGTTCGCGCAATATGATGGGTTATCAGGCTCCGTACATTCCGGGCTGGGATACCCATGGCCTTCCGATTGAGCGTCAGGCAATCAAGGCTTACGGCATGGATCGCAGCAAGGTTTCCACTGCGGAGTTCCGCTCCAAGTGTGAAGAGTTCGCACACGATCATGTCAATACCCAGCGTACCCAGTTTAAGCGTCTGGGCGTTATCGGTGACTGGGATCGCCCGTACCTGACCCTGACCCACGATTACGAGGCTGCTCAGATTGAGATTTTCGGCGAGATGGCTAAGAAGGGTTACATCTACAAGGGTCAGAAGCCGGTTTACTGGTGCCCGCACGACGAGACCGCACTGGCTGAGGCAGAGATTGAGTACAAGGATGTTCCGTGTAAGTCTATCTTTGTAAAGTTCGCTGTAACCGATGACAAGGGTGTTATCACCAAGCTGCTTGGTACCAAGGAGAATGTATATTTCGTAATTTGGACCACCACTACCTGGACCATTCCGGGCAACCTTGCAATTTCTCTGAACCCGAACTTCGAGTACGATTTCGTTAAGGTTCCGAACGGCGAGATTTATGTTCTGGCTAAGGAACTGGTTGCTTCTGTTATGAAGACTGCCGGCATTGACAGCTGGGAAGTTCTCGCAACCGTTCTCGGCTCTGATCTGGAGCTGATCAAGACCAAGCACCCGCTGTTCGACCGTGATTCTCTGGTTATCACCGGTGACCATGTAACGCTCGATGCCGGTACCGGCTGTGTTCATACCGCTCCGGGCTTTGGTGCTGATGACTTTATCGTTTGCCAGAGGTACAACATCCCGATTATCGTTCCGGTTGACGGCAAGGGCCGTCACACCGCCGAATCCGGCAAGTACGAGGGTATGTTCGTTGACGATTCCAACGAGGTTATCCTCAAGGATCTGGATGACTGCGGCGCACTTCTCGCAACCGAGGACATCGTGCACAGCTATCCGCATTGCTGGCGCTGTAAAAACCCGATCATCTTCCGTACCACCGAGCAGTGGTTCTGCTCTGTTGATGCGCTCAAGGATGACGCAGTCAAGGCTTGTGAGGACATCAAGTGGATTCCCGGCTGGGGTCAGGAACGCATGACCTCCATGATCCGTGAGCGTTCCGACTGGTGTATTTCCCGTCAGCGTGTCTGGGGTGTTCCGATTCCGATCTTCACCTGCAAGAAGTGCGGCAAGCCGCTGGTAAATGAGCAGACGATTAAGACCGTTGCTGATCTGTTCCGTGAAAAGGGCTCCAACGCATGGTTCGACATGACGGCTGCTGAGATTCTGCCGGCAGGCACCAAGTGTGAGTGCGGCTGCAGTGAGTTCGACAAGGAAACCGACACCATGGATGTATGGTTTGATTCCGGTTCCTCCTGGCGTGCTGTTATCGAGAACCGCGAAGGTCAGAAGACCCCGGTTGACGTATATCTGGAAGGCAATGACCAGTATCGCGGCTGGTTCCAGTCCTCGATGCTGACTTCTATTGCTACGCAGGGCAAGGCTCCGTACAAGACGGTTATCACCCACGGTATGATTGTTGATGAGGAGCGCCAGAAGATGTCCAAATCTCTGGGCAATGGTATTGCTCCGGAGGATATCCTCAAGCAGTATGGCGCAGACGTAATGCGTCTGTGGGTTGCTTCTTCTGACTACCGTCAGGATATGCGTATTTCCAAGGACATGCTCAAGCATCTGTCGCAGAACTACCTCAAGATCCGTAACACGGCTCGCTACATTCTGGGCAACCTGTTTGACTTTGATCCTAAGACCAACGCTGTTGCATACGCAGATATGCCGGAGCTGGATAAGTGGGCACTGATGAAGCTGAACGACCTTGCTGCAAAGGTTCGTGAGGGATATGATAGCTACGAATTCCACACCGTATTCCATGCAATTCATAATTTCTGTGTTGTTGATATGTCCAACTTCTACCTCGATGTGATCAAGGATCGTCTGTACTGCGATGAGACTGATGGTCTGAGCCGCCGCTCTGCACAGACTACGATCTATCGTATCCTGAGTGCGCTGGTTCGCATGCTGTCTCCGATCCTGTGCTTTACCGCAGACGAAATCTGGCAGGCTATGCCGCACGCTGCTGAGGATGATGTTCGCAACGTAGCATATAACGAGATGCCGCAGGCTGACGAGGCTCTGTCCTTCAGCGATGAGGATCGTGCTAAGTGGGACAAGCTGACAGCATTCCGCGATGATGTAAACAAGGCTCTCGAGGGTGCGCGTACTGCTAAGACCATCGGCAAGCCGCTGGAAGCATGCGTTACTGTTTACGCTGACGCTGAACAGGCTGCATTCCTGAACGGCTGTGGTCAGGATCTGGCTGATCTGTGCATTGTTTCCGAACTTGATGTCGTTGCCGGTGACGGTGAGGGCGCTGCAAGCGAGAATCTGCCGGGTCTGAAGATTGCTGTTGCCCGCGCAGCAGGTGAGAAGTGCCTGCGTTGCTGGAAGCAGGCTAAGACCGTTGGTTCTGATGCAAAGCATCCGGGTCTGTGTGCTCGCTGTGCCAAGGTTGTAGGCTAAAAGAAGAATCCAAGGGGGAGCAGAGCAATTCTGTTCCTCCTTTTTGTTTTGGAGGTAGAAGATGCCGATTTATATTTGTGCAATCTTGCTGATGATTGCAGCAGATCAGGCAGTGAAATACTGGGCGTTTACGTCCCTGCAGGCACAGCAGACCATTCCGTTGATCAATGGTGTGTTTCACTTGACTTATATCGAGAATCGCGGTGCAGCATTCAGCCTGTTCGCGCAATTTGATTCACGCTGGATTTTTGTTGTATTGGCCATTGTGATTACAGTTGCCATTTTCACAGCGATTTACAAGAATATGCTGCAGACTCAGCTGGGCTGCTGGTCTCTGATTCTGGTGGCGGCAGGCGCACTCGGCAACGCCATTGATCGTGTAGCACACGGTTTTGTTGTCGATATGTTTGACTTCCGTCTGATTCATTTTCCGGTATTTAATGTGGCAGATATCTTCATTTGTGCAGGTGGTGTACTGTTTGTGCTATATTTTATGTTTCAGCATAAGGAAACAAGCGAAGCGGAGAAGTAACCATGAGTGAATTACAATTTACAGTTCCGGCAGAGCAATCCGGCAAGCGTATCGACAGCTGGCTGGCAGAGCAGATTGAAGGACTGACCCGCTCTGCGGCGCAGAATCTGCTGTCAGAGCAGGCAGTAAGCTGTAACGGTCAGCCACTTAAGAAAAATTACAAGCTGGTCGGCAGCGAGGCGATTACGGTTCAGCTTCCGGAGTTAAAGGAAGTAGATCTCAAGCCGGAGAATATTCCGCTGGATATTGTTTATGAGGATGCGGATATTGTGGTGGTCAACAAGCCACGCGGCATGGTTGTGCATCCGGCGGCCGGCAACTGGGACGGCACGTTGGTAAATGCATTGATGTACCACTGTGGTGACAGTCTGTCTGGCATTAACGGTGAACATCGACCGGGCATTGTGCATCGTATTGATAAGGATACTAGCGGTCTGCTCGTTGTGGCGAAAAATGACGCCGCACATCAGAGCCTGGCAGCTCAGATTGCGGCGCATACGGCGTATCGCGGCTATGAAGCGATTGTGGTTGGTTCTGTCAAGGATGATACAGGAACGGTGGATAAGCCGATTGACCGCCACAAAACGGATCGAAAAAAAATGGCAATCGTGGAGGGCGGACGTGAAGCAATCACGCATTACACTGTCATCAAACGATATAACGGCTACACATATATGGCATTTCAGCTCGAGACCGGACGTACACACCAGATTCGTGTACATATGGCATCTATTGGTCATCCGATTATCGGTGATCCGGTGTACGGACTGAAAAAAGACCGGTTTTCCAATATCGGCGGTCAATGTCTGCATGCAGCGAAGCTGACGCTCACGCACCCGAAAACAGGGGAGCGGATGGAGTTTTCGGCATCGCTGCCACAATATTTTATTGAAGTTCTTGATAAATTGGAGCGTATGCAATGAAAAAGTTTAAGGGTATGCTGCTGGCCTGCGATATGGATGGTACGCTGCTCGATGATTCAAAGCAAATTCCGGCAGAAAATTTGCGAGCATTACAATATTTTACGAAACAGGGAGGACGGCTGTCGCTTGCGACCGGCCGTTCTCCTCATGCTATTGGCATATATATAGACCAGTTGCCGGTCAATGCGCCATACAGTGTGATGAATGGTTCGTTGATTTGCGATGAAAATCGCAAGATTTTGTATTGCTCCGGAATGCCGTACGAGACGAAAGAAATGATCGAGCATGTATTGTTAAATAATTCACAATTCGGTTGCGAGGTTTTTACTGCAGAAACGGCGCTGATTCGTCAAATGAGCGATCACACGCTGCAGCACATGCACAAGCTGCATTTGGATTATCAGATGCTTTCTAATGAGCAGTTTGCAAAAAGCGCAACTGCGGACTGGTGTACGGTCAATTTTACCGGTGAACCGGCACAAATCACCGCACTTACACAGGATTTACTGATTCGGTATCCGCATGTATTTGATGTGACATCCAGCATGCCGACATTCTGTGAAATCACAGCCGCTGGTGTGAATAAGGGTTCGGCTCTACGAAATATTGTTGAATACTTACCAGACGTTGAACGTGTGTTTGCTATTGGCGACAGCTACAATGATGAATCCATGCTGCAAGAAGCTCAGATTTCGTTTGCACCGGCCAATGCAGGGCCGGAAGTGCTGCAAAATGTCAATATAACGGTAAGTTCTAATAATGATCGTGCTGTGGCTGATATGATAGAGTATCTGGAGAAAATAGGATGAAAACTGTTAATTATTAATGGCTATAAAATAGATGGTTTGCTAATTATACAAAATCTTTATTTTGTATAATTAGCGGTGCTGGCAATTACGCAGCACATCTGCTGCGCTGACCGTCCTAATTTTTCTTATTCAGCTTCTTCTATCCTCGTAATTGGTATTTTTGTGTGCAGTAGATTTTCTATACAGACGAAAGCGGCTCTTACAGAGCCGCTTATTTTAGTTATCTCGCATTCTTCAACCGAAACTGCTCAACCATCCGAATGAAATGCTGATGCACCGTCAAATCCATATCTAATTCCGGATGAAATGCGGTCACGAGCATATTATCCTGCTGTGCAGCAACAATATTACTGTCAACAATGGATAGCACCTCGACATTATTTCCTACGCTCTCAATATATGGTGCGCGAATGAATGTCATCGGTATTCTCTCGCTACCGCCAAACCGATCATCCGTGAAAAAACTGCCAAGCTGTCTGCCATAGGCATTACGCTTTACGCGGATATCCATCACACTGAAGCATGGTATGCCACCATCAATCTGCTTAGCCAGCAGAATCAGACCGGCACATGTTCCGAATACAGGAAGTCCGTTTTGAATCTGCTCACGCAGCGTATCATACAAATCCAGCTCGCGCAAGAGTTTATTCATTACTGTGCTTTCGCCACCCGGAATAATCAAACCATTCATCGGCTGATCCAGATCGCGCTTCTGGCGAATTTCGAAGTGCGGTACGCCGAGTTTATCCAGCACTGCGGCATGCTCTGCGAAGGCGCCCTGCAGCGCCAGAATTCCAACTGCCATTTTACTTGCCTCGCTCTGCCATCAGCAATGCGATTTCGTTCTCGTTAATGCCAACCATTGCTTCACCCAGATCGGTAGACAGTTCTGCAATCAGCTTTGCATCGGTGTAGTTAGTAACCGCCTTTACGATTGCTGCAGCACGCTTTGCCGGATCGCCAGACTTGAAGATGCCCGAACCAACGAATACGCCTTCTGCGCCAAGCTGCATCATCAGTGCTGCGTCAGCCGGAGTTGCAACGCCGCCTGCTGCAAAGTTTACGACCGGCAGTCGGCCATTTTCATGCACACTGCGGAGCAGTTCAACCGGAACCTGCAGTTGCTTTGCGGCCTCAAACAGCTCATCCTCACGCAGATTCTGCACACGGCGAATTTCTGCGTTCATAGCGCGCATGTGACGAACTGCCTGCACAACATCACCTGTGCCCGGCTCACCCTTGGTACGGATCATTGCTGCGCCTTCAGCGATGCGGCGTAGAGCTTCACCCAGATCACGCGCACCGCATACAAACGGAACCTTGAACTGTGTCTTATCAATGTGGTATACATCGTCCGCCGGAGACAGCACTTCACTCTCGTCGATATAGTCGATCTCGATTGCTTCCAGCACCTGTGCCTCAACAAAGTGACCGATACGGCACTTCGCCATAACCGGAATGGAAACTGCTTCCTGAATACCGCGAATCATCTTCGGGTCGCTCATGCGGGAAACACCGCCTGCTGCACGGATGTCAGCCGGAATGCGCTCCAGCGCCATAACTGCACATGCGCCTGCTGCTTCGGCAATTTTCGCCTGCTCCGGTGTGGTTACGTCCATAATGACGCCGCCCTTCAGCATCTGGGCCAGCTCCTTGTTCAGCTTATACTGTACGCTCATGTTGTTCAGACTCCTTTGTTGTTTGGTGTATGAACGTATTATACGCCCAATCTGAATATGTTAAAATGCTCAGATTGCAATTATTTTGTAATGCCAGTTTGCAAGAAATAAAGAAAAGCACGGTTTCTGTCCTAAAACAAAAGCCGTGCTTTATACTGCTTATCAGCTGTTATATGCTGTATTTTCCTCATCAGTTACCGCGTTTGATGTATTTGGTGTGGCATTCAGATAAACCGTTGCACCTTCATCGACGCCCCAGAAAATTTCGGTATTGTTCGCATCTGAAACGCCGGTTTCCACCGCTACCAGCTGATAGCCTTCGGGTGCTTCCATGCCGTCCGGAATCGGCAGTGTATCATCGAATGGAATTTCGTTGCCGTCCTTGTCAATGAGCGTTTTGGTGAATACACCCGTACTGCCATCCGCCGTGTGAACGATAGCGGAAGTCGGTACTATCAGGCAGCTGTCCGATTCGGCAACTGCAATTTTGTAATCGACCATCATGCCACTGGAAATCGCCTGACCTTCGATAGAATCAACCGTGATAATTGCCTTAAAAGTCGTCAGACTGCCCTGACTGCCCGTGTTCTGACTTGGCTCCGGCGAAACCGAGTCAACCACACCGGTGAGCGGCAGCTCGGAACCATCCATCGTGTACATGTTCATTGTCACCGTTTGACCAGGCTCTACAGACTGCACTTCATCTGTCGTCAGCTCGGCCGTAACAACGGTATCGCTTAGGTCGGAAACAACAACCAGAGGCTCGGTACCATCGGTCTCCTCCCCTTCTTCCGCGTTCAGTGAGGTGACAACGCCGTCGATCGAAGCCGTCATCGTGGCATCCAGAATCTCCTGCTGCAGCTTGAGAATGCGCGTCTGAATCTCGCTCACCTTGGCCTGTGCGGCTGCAGCCGTACTCTGTGCAGCCATGAGGCTGCTTCGCGCGTCCGAAGTATCCGGCGCTGTAACATTGGAGATCGACATAATGACTGCACCGCTGCTGTATGTGTGGTTCGAGCCGGTATAGGCTGTGATTTCACCGCCGATCGGTGCCGTGATAACCTGCTCCTTGATGTAGTCCAGCGTGCCCGACCCGGAAGAGAAAATCGTGCCGGCACTGTCGCTGTTGATCGTTGCGGTAGCACTCGTTCCCTGCGCCAGTGCACCGGAAGGATTCTGTGCGGTCAATACAACAAGGAAAGTACCTTTGCCGGAAGCGGAATCAATCGACGAAACCACAGCGGAAACCTGTCCGACAGAGGTAGAGATCGTAGCCGTCTGACCGGCCTTGATATCTTTGGCATATTCCGAACTAAACTGTACAGCAAGCTGCATCTGGCTGTCGTTGACCATACGGCCGATGGTCTGTCCTGCACTTACCTTCTGCCCTACTGCAAATGTGCTTGATGCGATAAACTTGCCGCTGAACGGTGCCGTAGCGCTGCCGTGGGTGTACTGGCTCTGCGCCGAGGCAATGCGGCTCTGTGCCTGCGTAATCGCTGCCTGTGCGTTGGTCAGCTCACTCTGCGCGGCAGTGAATTCTGCCTGTGCCGCTGTCAGCTGTTCGCGGATTCCGGTCGGATCGACAACAACCAGCGGATCACCGGCATGCACCTCATCTCCCTCGGAAACCAGCACCTGAGAGATTTTTCCCTCAATTCCCAAGCCAAGTTCCTCCGTATTGCGCGCAGCCGTTTCACCGCTGCCCTCGATATAAGTGCCAATATCGCCATAGGTAACGACTGCAGTCGTCGGAAGGGTGTCCTCCGTGCCGGTATTGCGCGAGCGAATGACAGCAAATACCGAACCGCCGACCAGCAGAATAATCAATCCGGCTGCGATGATAACGCGGACGCATTTACTTTGATTAAATCTTTTGCGAAAGGATTCAGTAAACTGCTCTGCCTTCTCGTTTTTTTCGTCAACATCAGCTTTTTCGGATGCTTCTTCCGGTGCAGTATTTTCCTCCGTCTGAACGGTCTTGTCAGAGTTGTTTTCTGGCATCGGCGGAAGCGGCTGCGTCTGCTCGAGATCCTGCTCCTGCTCGTCCTTGTGCTTGCCGAAGAACTTCTTCTTGTTCTGGCTCATATTTTGATGTTCCTTTCTATGCGCTGTTCCTGTGAAACAGAGCCGTGCCTGATCTTGAAAGTTATCTCTTGATCAGAGCCTGTAAAAAGTCGTGTACTTTTGCGGGCAGTTCCTCCAGCGAACCGTCGTTGAGGAATTCCGCATCATAGGCGTACGCTGCAACGCCGTCGTCTGAGCGGTTGCCCAGCTGTCCGCGTGCCTGCTCAAGTGTCGGTCGACGCACGAGAATGGTCTTGCAGTTTACGCCTGCTGTCTGACGAAACCGCTCGATCTCCTCCGGTTCCCGGATATGGACGAACAGCAGTTCCGCATCATTTTCAGCAAATATCTGCAGCTGTTCTGTGCAGTAGCGGAACGGAAGGTCGTTGAATTCCGTGCAGTCTGCTTTCAGCTGCGAAAGAAAACGACGTGCCGCCGGTGTTTTGGTGCCGTCCCATCCTGCGGCTTTGGCTACCTGCAAAATGGGTGTGATGGACGAAATGTTCTGCACCTTCCAGCTTTGCGCGGCAGCACTGCATACGGTATCCTTGCCGACACCGCCGCTGCCGTTTATGATAAACACTTGTTTGGTCAAGTAAAAGTCTCCTTCAAATGCGCATTTCTATACACTATACATTTTAGCACAGCAAATCGACCTTTACAAGCGGACAGTCTTTACAATTCTGTTAAAAAAGCGTGCCTGTTTTTGGCAGGCACGCTCGATTTCACAGGATGATGCAAATGAGTCCTCCTGCGCTTTCATTGATGATCTTTTCCAGTGTTTCACGGATTTTACCACGGGCATCATCCGGCATACGGCTCAATTTGTGCGACAGTTCCTCACGCACGAGTTCATTGAGCGACTTTCCGAAAATATTGGTCTCCCAAATCTTCTCCGGCTGTTCCTCAAACTCGCTGAGCAGATAGTGTACCAGTTCTTCCGACTGCTTTTCCGTGCCGACGATCGGATTGACCTCGGCTTTGATGTTGGCCCGCATCATATGGATGGATGGTGCAGAAGCCCGCAGACGCACACCATACCGCCCTCCCTGCCGAACGATTTCCGGTTCCTCAAGCGAAAGCTCCTCCACCGACGGCATCACAATGCCGTAACCGGTCTGATATACCTGATCGAGCGCACCATGCAGCCGTTCGTACTGCTGTTTCACCGCAGCGAAATCCTCAAGCACACGAATTAAATCTGCGTCATCCCGCACCTGAATGCCGGTCTGCTCGCCGACAATGCCGTAGAATACGGTTTCCGGTACGTCTACACGCACGACCGCCGAGCCTCTGCCGAGCGCCATATTGTCCACGCTCGCCCGCTCGACGTATTCGTTCTCTTCGAGGGTACGGCATAGCTTCTGTACATCACGCATTTTCTCTCCGTTGGCGGCGGCTGTGCGAATGCACTGGTAAATGCTGTTCTGCACCGGATGATGCAGCGGCAGAGTACCGATATAACGCGGAAGGACAAAACCAATCTCGCAGACCGGAAATTCATACAGCACCTGCTGCAGAATATCCGCAATGCCGCTCTCATCCAGTTCAAGACAGTTCACCGCAATCGGTGCAATCCCGTACTGCGACTGCAGCTCGTCGCATACACGCTGTGCCGCTTCGCCGTTCGGCTCTGACGAGTTTACCAGTACGAGAAACGGCTTGCCGAGTGACTGCAGTTCCTCAATTACGCGTTTTTCTGCCGGTATATAGGCTTCACGCGGCAGCTCGGTAAAGCTGCCGTCGGTCGTCACCACCAGTCCGATGGTAGAGTGTTCACCGATAACCTTGTGCGTGCCGATCTCTGCCGCTTCGGCCAGTGTCATGGGATCTTCCTGCCACGGTGTAGATACCATGCGCGGTGTATCTCCCTCCATGCCGCCGAGTGCACCCTCTACCAGATAGCCTACGCAGTCCACCAGCCGCACCCGACATGCGCCGCCTTCCGGCAGAGCGATTTCCGCCGCTTCTTCCGGCACAAATTTCGGTTCGGCAGTCATAATTGTCCGTCCGGTGCCGGACTGCGGCAATTCATCCCGTGCGCGCTCCCGCTTGTAGGGATTCTCCATATCGGGCAGCACCATAGTCTCCATGAACCGCTTGATAAATGTGGATTTGCCCGTACGAACCGGACCGACAACACCAATATAAATATCACCGCCGGTACGGCTGCTGATTTGGTCGTAAATCTGGTTTTCCATTCTCTTCCCGCCTTTCAGTCCTGAATCGGAATCAGCAGCATGGCATTCTGCACACACTCTGCCTCTGTCGGCAAGTCATTCGCACAGCGGATGGCCTGCTCGGTCGTACCGCAGTTTTTGGCAATGTCCCACAGCCGTTCTTCGCCGTTGATCTGCTTGAGAACCAGTGTTACGCCGTTATGACTGCTCTCCTTTGGCTTGATCTCCAACGCAGAGATATGGCAGAATGTCACACGCTCCTGTGTTGCAGCAGCACCGTTTGCGGTGACAGTCAAAAGCAATCCTCGCTCACCCGCCGCTGTGGCGCGTGCCGAAAGCGTAAGCTCTTCCGGCTCTCCGGCTTCGCTGTACGGCATGGTCAGCGGTACAATACGCTGTACCGCGCAAAGCTGCTGTTCATCACTCAAATACAGCACGCGAACACCAGCTTTGATTTGCAGCTCGCTCTCCGATACACGCTTTGCGCCGCAGCAGACCGCCTGCGCGGCAATCACATGAGATACATGCTGTGCGGTCTGCAAAGTCTCGCTGCCTTCGGAGGTAAACGGCTGCGCGGATGGCATATTCTGCAATACAGGATGCTCTGCCTGCGCAGCAAGCTCCTTGCCGGGCAGATACATATCCTCGATGCAGCGCAGCCTGCGCTCCTGCCGCAGCAGCACCATAGCCTGTGCGCTGATGGTGCAGGACAGCATGCCATCGGATTCCAATCGGCAGTCTGCCTCAGATACGGTCATCCGTACTGCGGTCAGGGCGTCTTCTTCTGCTTCCGGCAGCTCGAGAATCTGCGTGAACGGCGTGCTGCTGTTCAGTACACGCACAGCATCATCCTCCTGCATGGCAAGGCAGTGCAGCACAGCTTCACCTTTCACGATGATTCTGCCATGCATGGCGCGGCACTCGGATACCTGCATCGTGCAATCGGTGTGCAGCAGGGACAGCTCCGCTGCATCCGCAAGCTGTATGTCATCCAGTATTGTCACCGGATAACTGCGTACCTGCTCCAGCAGCGTTATGCTCTGCAAATGGCTCAGGCATTCTATGCCGTCCAGTTCGACCGATTCCGTCACGTTGCATTCAGCTTTGCAGTAGCCTTCAGTTAAAAAGCAAAGCTGAACGCTGACGCTCACCTTGCGGCTGTTCATAGCTTCGGCATCTACTGCAGCAATGCGGCACACGGTGCTGCAGATAGATTCTGCCGTTAAACCCTCACATTCCTCAATATGCGCAAACGTGACCGGCACGGAGAGTCGACGCAGCTTACCACCGTTTTCCGGTTCGTACAGTACGGTCGTCTGCACGGTGCCGGATACTAGCAGGCGGTCATTCTGTGGAGTCTGGTCCTTGATGACCGCCGTACCATACGCGCACACGATTCGTCCGATATCCGGAAACGTGTCCGGCACAATCGAATCCGCACTCTCTGTCGCCGCAGAGATGTGCGCTAATTTCTTTTCGTAGTAGCAGATGCTTGTTTGATTCAGTTCCATTGATGCTGCCTCCTTTGGTTTCACCGCTGCTCCTGCATTACCATATGAAGCGCTTGCGTAAAATATGAGCAGATCGGTTTCGCTTTGCTGTCACATTTTCTATCCGAGCTGCTTATACTGGTAACAGGAGCGTGATGCGCTATGTTCTGCCGTGGTCAGGCGATCGGTCTTGCCGTATTTATGTTTGGAACAGGCTTGCTGCTAGGCAGTCTGCTCCCATCCTGTCTGCCGGTGTGGCTATTTGCACTGGCAGTGATCGCGGCAGGGCTGTTCCTGCTGCAGTGCTGAAGGAGGGTAAGGCATGATGAAGGTTGTTGTATGGAAAAGTCCCAAGTGCTTACGCGGGATCCTGTGCTGCCTGTTTCATGTAAACAGGGCATAAGAAAAAGCGCATTCGCAGATAAATCTCTGTGAATGCGCTTTTGGCTGTTTATGGAATTGTTACTTCTTTTCAGTCGTGCTGCCGAAGCCGCCGGTGCGTTCACCGTCAGCCTCATCGTCCACGGTGATACCGAACGGCAGGAAAATACCCTGTGCAAAGCCGTCGCCTGCGGCAACCGATAGGGTTTTGCCCTTGTGATCGTCGCTGGTCATCTTAATGAGAATGTGTCCTTCATTTTTAGCCTCAAAGTAGTCGCTGTCGATAATGCCAACCGTATTGTCAAGCTGCAGACGGTGACGGAAGCCCAGACCGGAACGCGGGTACAGGCTCAGCACCCAGCCGTCCTCGATCATAACGCGGATACCGGTCGGAATAAGGATGGTCTCATGCGGAACAAGCGTAAAGCTTTCCGGCGCAAAAAAATCATAGCCGGCAGAGCCCTTGGTCGCGCGGCGCGGCAGCCGGATGTTCTGATAGACCTTCTTGGCCTCATCCGCGCTGCGGCGGGTAGCCGCGCACCAGTCACGGACAAACTGTTCCTCGGATACCTTGAAAAACTGTGCGATCTGTTGCATAATTCAGCACTCCTTTTTATTTATCGTCATGCAGGACGATACTGTTAGCCGCAAGCGTGCGCGGAACGTCAATCACACGCTGGTTGGCACTGCCGCGCCAGTGAAGCTGCGGATCGGCCTGCGCCTGTACAAAACGACCGTCGATCAGCACGTCAATCTGATCAAGAAACGGCAGCCACTTGATTTCCTCCCAGCGGTAGCCGGTATACAGCCAGATGGTCTTATCTGGAAACTTTTGCCGAATCTCGCGGCACAGCTCGCTGATCTCCTCGCGGTTGCCGGGGAAAAGCGGATCACCGCCGGAAAACGTGATGCCGGAGATATAGTCCTTGCCAAGCTCGGTGAACAGCTCGTCCTTTGCGGCCTGATCAAACAGCAGACCGCCTTCCGCGTCCCATGTGATGGGGTTGTGACAGCCGGGACAGGCGTGTCCGCAGCCGGCTACCCACAGCACAACACGCAGGCCATCGCCGTTGAGCATATCGTCCTTGGTTATATTGTGATACTGCATTCGTGTTACATACTCTTTCTTTCAGCAATTTCGGCCATCTTGGCATCGTTCAGGCGCGTATCGCCCTTCACGCGAGAGTAGGAAAGATAGCCGTTCATTCTCTCGATTTTGGTAAGGTTGCGGCTGCCGCACTTCGGGCAGACGTCCATGGAAAGCTCCTCATGACCGCAGTCATCGCAGTACGCGAGTGAAAGATTGACACCCTCATAGAAGCCCTTTGCCATGGCGCGGCGCACCAGAGAGCGAATCGCCTCATGGTTGTAGTCAATCGGGTACTTGACATACTGGATCTTGCCGCCGTTGCACAGATTCCAGAAACGCCCCTCAAGATCCTGCTTCTGAATCGGTGTCAGGTCCTCGGTAACGTGGCAGTGGAAGCTGTTGGAGACATACGGACGATCGGAAACACCCTCGATGATGCCGTATTTCTTGCGGAACTGCTCGACCTGCAAACCGCACAGACTCTCTGCCGGTGTACCGTAGATAGCATACAGATTGCCGTCCTCGTTCTTGAACTGCTCGACCTTATCGTTGATATACTGCAGTGTTTCGAGGGCAAACTGACCGTCCTCGGCAAGAGATTTGCCGTTGTACAGCTCCTGCAGCTCGTTAAGTGCAGTAATGCCGAACGACGCGGTAGCGGTCTTCATGATCGGCTTGATCTTGTCCGACGGCTTGAGATGTCCGCCGTAGAAACCGCCCTCGCAGTACGCCAGCGGATTGGTAGATGCACGCATCTCCCCCAGGTACGCATAGGTGCGGATATGTAGCTTGCGGATAAGCTCCAGATAGTAGTCCAGCACCTCGCGGAACGGACGGCTCTCCTGCTGAGCCTTGGCGTAGATCATCGGCAGGTGCAGCGATACCGCACCAATGTTCCAACGGCCGACAAATACCGGCTTGTCGTTCTCGTCCGCAGGCTTCATGCCGCCGCGCTCGAACCACGGAGACAGGAACGCACGGCAGCCCATCGGGCTGACAATCGCGCCGTACTTTTTGTACATACTCGGCACATAACCCTCGCCGGTGAGCGAAAGCCAGTCCGGGTACATCGCGCGGGACGAGCACAGGATACCGGCTTCAAATACATCCTCGAGCGGCTTACCGGGACCGTGCAGGTTCTCATCATACAGGAATACGATCTTCGGGAACAGTACGGGCTTCTTCTGGCCCTTTTTACCCTGCCCCTTGCGGCGCACGTTCAGCATGGTGATGGAGGCCAGCTTTGCGAAGCGGCCCGTGCCGGTGCCCATCGTCATGGTGATGAACGGATAGTCGCCGCGGCTGGATGCTACCGTGTTGAACTTGTATTCCCAGCCCTGGAAGCCCTGCTCAAAGTCGTTGAGAATGTCCGCCATAACTTCCTTCTCGACCGTATCAGCATCCAGACCCAGACGAGTATACTTCTCGGTCAGCATTTTGTAGCTGCGCTCGGCATACGGCTCGAGCAGCAGATCGACCGACGGCACGGTAAAGCCGCCGTACTGCTGGCTCGCCGCAGACAGCACGATATCGCCGATTACGTCAAATGCAACATTAAGTGTTTTCGGCTCGTTGTACCACAGATTGCCCATCTCAAAGCCGTCCTTGAGGACACTCGCTACATCAAACAGGCAGCAGTTCATGGTATCGCGGCGCGCCGACATATCGTGGACGTAAATGTAGCCGTCCCGACAGGCCTGCAGTTCCTCGGTGTTCATAAAGAACTTCTGGTACAGCTCCTTATTGAGCTGATTGAAGATCAGGCTGCGCTTGGTGGAGACCAGCGCGGAATCCGTGTTGGAATTTTCCTTATCGCCGATATACATGATGGACTGGCTTTTCTGGTATACGCTGTCCAGCATGCCGACAAAATCCTGCTTATAGTTGCGGTAGTCGCGGTAGCTTTTGGCAACCTCCGGGCGCACCGCCTCCAGCGCGGACTCGACGATGTTGTGCATTTGCCAGATCTGAATCTCGGTCATGTGATGGTCACGGATATAACCCTCGACATGATTGCAGATCGACTTCAGCTCATCCTCTGTAAAGTTGTAGAGGACTCGGTTTGCCGACTTATTAACGGCGATAACAACCTTCTGGATGTTAAACGGTTCTTTGGTGTGATCCTTTTTGACAACTCGAACCATGTGTTGTTCTTCCTCTCTAAATTTCATACGTTCATTATTATATCATATTGTCCGACAAAAAGCGAACAAAAAAGCACTGCCGTTTACAGGCGAAGTGCAAAAGCACATACCCATACATCATGTGCTGCTATTGCATTGTACCATACAAGATATAGATTTGGAAGGATAAATTTCGACAAAAATATCATACATATTTTTGCGAAAATAATTCTTTGCATAAAATCGTCGGTTTTGCTTGCGGGTCTGCCGACTATCCTCTATAATAGAGGTAGCGATCCTGACAGTAAGCCTCTGCGTCCGCAGATTCTGCATGAAAGGAGCCGTCCACATCGTATTGCAGCGTTTCCTGCACGGAAGCGCCGTTTATATCTGTACCGGACTGCGTCTTTCAGAGGACGCAGTTATTTTTTATTCCGAGGTGTTTTTATGCAAACAAGAGTTGCCGTAATGGGAATCGTGGTAGAGAACACGGATTCTGTGGAACGGCTCAATACCCTGCTGCATGAGTACGGCAGCTATATCATCGGGCGCATGGGTATTCCCTATCGAGCGCGCAATATCAACATTGTGTCCATCGCCATTGATGCGCCGCAGGATGTGATCTCGGCTTTGTCCGGCAAGATCGGCAATCTGGACGGTATCAGCGTCAAGACCGCATACTCCAATGTGCAGAGCGATGAATAAGGCGAAGCAGCTCATTGACCGGCTGGAAGCGCAGCACAGCCTGTCAATAGAGGAATACGAATATCTGATCGAAAACCAGAGCGACGAACTGGCGGCCTATGCCGCGGAGAAAGCGGTTGCCTTACGAAAACAGGTATACGGTACGGATGTGTACATTCGAGGACTGATCGAAATCGGCAATATCTGCCGCAACGACTGTTATTACTGCGGTATCCGGCGTTCCAATCCTGCATGTGACCGCTACCGACTGACCGAGGCGCAGATACTGGACTGTGCCCGTGAGGGCTATGCGCTCGGCTTCCGCACTTTTGTCATGCAGGGCGGCGAGGACAGCGCATTCTCAGTCGATGTGGTTTGCCATCTGGTACGACAGATCAAAGCCGAGTTTCCGGACTGTGCAGTAACGCTGTCGCTCGGAGAGTTCCCTCGTGAAGCCTATCAGGCGATGTTCGACGCAGGCGCGGACCGTTATCTGCTCCGTCACGAAACCGCCGATAAGGCACATTATGAAAAGCTGCATCCGGCGCAGATGTCGTTTGACAACCGCATGCGCTGCCTTCGTGATTTGAAAGACATCGGCTACCAGACCGGCTGCGGCTTTATGGTCGGCTCGCCATATCAGACGGTGCGGACACTCGCTGAGGACTTAAAGTTCATCGAAGAATTTCGGCCGGAGATGTGCGGTATCGGCCCGTTTATTCCGCAGAAAGACACACCGTTCCGCGATTTTCCGGCAGGAACGTGCGAGCAGACGGTGTATCTGCTGTCACTGCTGCGGCTGATTCAGCCGAATTTGCTGCTGCCTGCCACAACGGCGCTCGGCACCATCCGGCCGGACGGCCGCGAGCGCGGACTACAGGCTGGTGCAAACGTAGTGATGCCCAATCTGTCTCCGCTTGGGGTGCGAAAAAAATATGCACTGTACGACGGCAAACTATGCACCGGCGAGGAGGCTGCACAGTGCATCGGCTGCCTGTCGCGCCGTGTGGCGTCGGTCGGCTGCCGGATTGTTACCGCACGCGGAGATATTATCCGATAAGTGATACATTTTAAGGGACTCTGACGGAAAGAGTAATCTTCTGACCGCAAGATAAGAAAGGAAAACGAAAAAAATGGCTCAGTACAACCCGAAATCACTCCATGCAGAGGAGTTTATCAACCATGAGGAAATCCTTGAAACGCTGAAATACGCCGAGGAGAACAAGCACAACATCGAGCTGATCGACAGCATTCTGGAAAAGGCCCGTCCGCAGAAGACCGCCACCGGCGTACACTGTGCCGGTCTGACGCATCGCGAAGCCTCCGTGCTGCTGGCCTGCGATATTCCCGAAAAGATCGAGGAGATGTATCAGCTGGCCGAGGAGATCAAGCTGGCGTTCTACGGCAATCGTATTGTTATGTTTGCGCCGCTGTATCTGTCGAATTACTGCGTAAACGGCTGTGTTTACTGTCCGTATCACGCGAAAAACCGCCATATCACCCGCAAAAAGCTGACACAGGAAGAGGTCGCCCGCGAGGTTATCGCGCTGCAGGATATGGGTCACAAGCGTCTTGCCATTGAGGCTGGTGAGGACCCGGTCAACAACCCGATTGAGTACATTCTCGAGTGCATCAACACCATTTACTCCATCAAGCATAAAAACGGTGCGATTCGACGTGTTAACGTCAACATTGCAGCGACCACAGTCGAGAACTACCGCAAGCTGAAGGACGCCGGCATCGGCACTTACATTCTGTTTCAGGAGACCTACCACAAGCAGAGCTACCTCAAGCTGCATCCGGCAGGTCCGAAGCACGATTACGACTACCACACCGAAGCAATGGATCGCGCGATGGACGGCGGTATCGACGACGTTGGTCTAGGTGTTCTGTTCGGTCTGGAGATGTACAAATACGAGTTCGCCGGTCTGCTCATGCACGCCGAGCATCTGGAGGCTGTACACGGCGTTGGCCCGCATACTATCAGCGTGCCGCGTATCAAGCGCGCGGACGATATTGACCCGGACGTATTCGACAACGGCCTGAGTGACGAGCTGTTCGCAAAGGTTATCGCGTGCATCCGCATTGCCGTGCCGTACACCGGCATGATCATCTCCACCCGCGAGAGCCAGCAGGTGCGTGAGCGGGCGCTTGGTCTGGGTATTTCGCAGATCAGCGGTGCTTCCCGTACTTCGGTCGGCGGCTATGAGGAAGAGGAGCGTCCGCACGACTCTGAGCAGTTTGATGTATCCGATCAGCGCTCGCTCGATGAGGTTGTTCACTGGCTCATGCAGCTTGGGTTTATTCCGTCGTTCTGCACCGCCTGCTACCGCGAGGGCCGCACCGGCGACCGTTTCATGAGCCTGTGCAAGAACGGTCAGATTCTCAACTGCTGCCACCCGAACGCATTGATGACGCTGGCAGAGTATCTGGTCGATTACGCAAGCGAAGACACCAAGCGCGTCGGCATGAAGCTGATTCAGGAGGAACTTAAAAAAATCCCGCGCGATAAGGTACGCGAAATTGCAGCCGAGCATATCAAGGATATCTGCAGCTCCAACCGCCGTGATTTCCGCTTCTAAGGAGGGTTTCCTATGGGACTGAACGCACAGCCCTCCGGCGAGCGCGTACACATCGGCTTTTTCGGCCTGCGCAATGCGGGCAAATCCAGCGTGGTAAACCGCGTGACCGGACAAACACTGTCCATTGTTTCCGATGTCAAGGGCACGACCACCGATCCGGTGCAGAAGGCGATGGAACTGCTCCCTATCGGTCCGGTGGTTATCATCGACACGCCGGGCATTGATGATGAGGGCACGCTCGGTGAGGAACGTGTCCGCCGGGCGCTCCGCGTGCTGGAAAAGACGGATATTGCGGTTCTTGTCACGGACAGCACGCGCGGTTTGCAGCCTGCCGAGCAGGAGCTTATCGAGCTGTTCCGCAAGCGGGAGATTCCGTTTGTCATCGCGCACAACAAGGCTGATTTGACTTCGGTTCCTGCCGCCATGCCGAAAAACGAGATTTACGTCAGCGCAGCAGCCGACAGCAACATCCGTGAACTCAAGGAACTAATCGCACGAGCCGTCAAGCCGACCGAGCCGGAAAAACGTCTGGTTGCTGACCTGCTTGCGCCGAATGACACAGTCGTACTGGTCGTGCCGATCGACTCAGCCGCACCGAAAGGGCGGCTGATCCTGCCGCAGCAGCAGACCATCCGCGATATTCTGGAAGCAGGCGCAATTTCGCTTGTCACTCGCGAAACCGAGCTGACCCGCACGCTGGAATCCCTGCGTGAGCCGCCGCGGCTGGTTATCACGGACTCGCAGGCGTTCGGCATTGTGGACAAGCTGGTGCCGAGAAATGTCCAGCTGACCTCGTTCTCCATCCTGTTTGCCCGATACAAAGGCAATCTGCGGCAGGCGATTCTCGGTGCTGCACAGCTGAATTCTTTGCAGGATGGCGATACTGTGCTCATCTCCGAAGGCTGCACGCATCACCGCCAGTGCGGCGATATCGGCACGGAAAAACTGCCGAACTGGATTCGCAGATTTACCGGCAAAGATGTGCAGTTCTCGTTTACCGCGGGTAATGAGTTTCCTGAGGACGTGAGCAAGTACGCACTTGTCGTGCACTGCGGCGGCTGCATGCTGAACGAGCGGGAAATGCAGTATCGTCTGCGGCACAGCGCCGAGCGGAATGTGCCGATGACCAACTATGGCATTGCCATCGCTCATATGCACGGCATTCTCGATCGTGCGCTTGCTCCGTTCCCTGATCTGCATCAGGCATGGAGCAGCACCGCAAACGGATAAAACATGGGGCGCGCTGAAAACAGCGCGCAAGAAAAGACGAGTAAGTTTCTCCGAATGGGGTTTGCTTACTCGTCTTTTTTGCTTTAGATTAAGATGTTGAAACAACACCGGTGCAGTGTAAATGAGTGCAGGGACAAGAAGCTTTCTTCAGCCTTTTGCCCCTGTATTCTTTGCACTTTTTCCTGCTTACATTTTGAAAAATTGAAATGCTTGGCCTGCGTCGGGAATGCACCGCAGTTCACGCATGCCAGTTCTCCCAATCCGCAATGCGGTGCTGCAGCGGACCGGAACCGTGACCAAGATCCAGCTTGAAGTCAATGCAGGCGGTCAGATACCGCTTGGCCCGCTTGACGCTGCCGACGAGCGACACGCCATGTGCCAGTCCGCATGCGATTGCACTGGATAGCGTGCAGCCGGTACCGTGCGTGTTCGGGTTGTCAATACGCGGCGCGGGAAGCCAGTGCATTTCTGTGCCGTCAAACAGCAGATCATCTGCGCAGTCTGCCAGATGGCCACCCTTGACCAGAACGGCGCCGCCGGTCTTGCCGACGATTTCGCGTGCCGCCTGCTCCATATCTTCACGATTGGTGATGTTATGGCTGCAGACAGCGGCTGCCTCATGCAGATTAGGCGTGACCAGTGTGCACAGCGGGAACAACTCCTCCTGCAGAACCTTTGCCGCATCGTGATGCAGCAGCGCGGTACCGCTTGAGGACATCATTACCGGGTCGAGTACGATATTCTTGGCGTGGTACGCCTTCAAGCGCTCCGCTACTGTGTGAATAATCTCTGCGTCATACAGCATGCCGACCTTGACGGCATCCGGGAAAATATCGTCAAACACACAGTCAATCTGTTTGCCAACCAGTTCAGCGGAAACCGGCTGCATACCGAATACACCAGTGGTATTTTGTGCACACACGACAGTGATAACGGCCATGCCATACACGCCGAAGGCTTCAAAGGTTTTCAGGTCGGTCTGAATACCTGCGCCGCCTGTCGGGTCGGTGCCTGCAATGCTGAGAACGGTTTTCATGTTAATTTTCCTCCAATCCTGTGCCGTCAAAGGCGGGAATAAAACTCTCGCTGATGGATTCGTCCTGCTGAAAAAAACCGCCGAGTCCAAGCTCACCGAACAGCGTACAGGCATCTGCGTACTCCTCTGCGGTGATGGTGCGGTCAAGCTCGGGATAATCCTGCATATCAAACGGCGTGTACTGCCGCATAAGGCTGACAAGCACGCTGTCGCCCCATCGAGAGGCAATATCCCGAAGCACCTGCGCTGTGTCGCCGGCCAGTCCGGGCAGCATCAAATGCCGGATGACGGTGCCGCGCTTCAGCAGACCATTTTTATCAAACTGCGGTGCACCTGTCTGGCGCACCATTTCATCAATAGCCGGAACGGCGAACTCACGGTAATCCTCCGCATGCGAGTACAGACCTGCATAGTAGCTACTGTAATACTTGTAATCCGGCAGATAGATGTCAATGTGACCATCGAGCAGCTGCAGCGTTTCCACCTGCTCATATCCGCTGGAATTGTATACAACAGGAAGCGAAAGCCCCTGTTTTCGGGCAATTTGCAGCGCTTCGATAATTTGCGGCACATAATGGGCGCCGGTAACAAGGTTGATGTTATGCGCACCTTTTTTCTCCAGAGAGAGAAAGGTTTTCGCCAGTGCATCTGCCGTAATGTTCTGTCCCTCGGCCTCTCTGCGGCTGATCTTGCGGTTTTGGCAGAACACACAGCCGAGCGAGCAATGAGAGAAAAACACCGTGCCCGAGCCATTTGTACCCGAAATCGGCGGCTCCTCCCACATATGAAGCGATGCACGTGCAGCTTCGATTTCGATGCCTGCACCGCAGGCTCCGCGGCTCTTTGTGCGGTCTGCGCCGCAGGCGCGCGGACACAGCTGACAGTTCTTAAGCATATCGGTCAAAATAATCCCTCCGATACGTTATATTATATCGTATTTTTGTCTGGAAATAAAGTAGAGAAATGTGATATAATAAACACTACGGCTTTGGAACGTATAGAATTTTCACGCGGATCAAAATCGTGTCTTTTTATTAAACAGAAATACGAGTAGAAACATAGGAGATGCAACATGAAGGTTTCCCAACTTTTGAATCAGGATAAAGTAACCCTTTCTTTCGAGGTATTCCCGCCCAAGACCAGCAGCAGCTATGAGTCTGTCGCACACGCAACACAGGAGATCGCGGCGCTGCGCCCGGACTTTATGAGCGTTACATACGGTGCAGGCGGCGGCACAAGCGAACACACTGTCAACATCGCGGCAGATCTCAAGAAGAAGTATGATGTTACCGTTCTGACCCATCTGACCTGTGTTTCCTCTACCCGTGAGCACGTTGCAGCGATGGTAAAAAAGTATAAGGATGCCGGTATCGAGAATATTCTTGCGCTGCGCGGTGATATTCCGGAGGGCGGTGCTCCGCATTCTGACTACCACTATGCCGCTGAACTGGTACGCGATATCAAGTCGCAGGGCGATTTCTGCGTCGGCGGCGCCTGCTACCCGGAGGGTCACGTTGAGGCAGCCAATAAAACCGAGGATATTCTGCACCTCAAGGAAAAAGTAGACGCAGGCTGTGAATTTCTGACCACGCAGATGTTCTTTGATAACAACATCATGTACAACTTCCTGTACCGTATCCGAGAAAAGGGCATTACGGTTCCGGTTGTTGCAGGCATTATGCCGGTGACGAATGTCAAGCAGATCAAGCGTATCACTTCCATGTCTGGCACCTACCTGCCCGAACGCTTCAAGGCCATCGTTGACCGTTTCGGTGACAATCCGGCGGCTATGAAGCAGGCAGGCGTTATCTACGCGACCGAGCAGATCATCGACCTGATTGCAAACGGCGTCAACCATATCCATGTTTACTCGATGAATAAGCCGGAAATTGCCGCAGGCATTCAGTCCAGCCTGTCGGAGATTCTCAAGTGATCGAACTGGACAGATCGGAAGCCATCCGCTACATGGGTTATCACGGCACGCAGCCGGATGAGGCTGTGCAGGCCAGCCTGACACGATGCGGTGAAGCACTGCAGCAGGCGGTGGAACCCAAGTCGATCTACCGCGTGTTTCCGCTGCAGCATATTGACGCGCAAACGTTCGAGATCGCAGATGTACAAATTCACAGCAAAAATCTGGCACGCAATCTGCAGGGCTGCAGCGAGGTCTGTCTGATGGCAGCAACGCTCGGCATCGGACCGGATCGCCTGATTGCCCGCGCGTCTGCAGTTCGGATGAGCGACGCGGTGATCTATCAGGCGGCGGCAGCGGCTATGGTCGAGACCTATTGCGACGAGGTCAACGAACGCATCCGGCAGGACGCAGCGCAGCGCGGCATGTACTGTCGGCCGCGGTTCAGTCCCGGTTACGGCGATTTTCCGATCGCACACCAGCGGGATTTCAGCCGCCTGCTGGATACGCCGCGCAAGATTGGCTTGACCGTGACCGAAAGCTGTCTGCTGGCACCTATCAAGTCGGTAACGGCGGTGATCGGTCTGTCTGAAACACCGCAGCCGTGTCACCGCAAGGGCTGTGAGGAATGCGGCAAGACGGATTGCGCTTACAGGAGATGAAAAGAATGAAACTGACCGAACGACTGGGAAAAGAATGGATATTTTTCGATGGCGGCATGGGCACCATCCTGCAGGAGCACGGCTTAAAAGCCGGTGAACTGCCGGAAACATGGAACCTGTCCCATCCGGATGAGATTATTGCGCTGAACCGCAGCTACTTTGAAGCTGGCTGTGATGTGGTGAACACCAACACTTTCGGTGCAAATGCCCTCAAATATCCGGATAACCTGCAGGAAATCGTGCAAGCTGCGGTTTCGCATGCAAAAACTGCACGTCAGCAGGCAGGCCGAGAGGATGCCTATATCGCGCTTGACATCGGCCCGACCGGCAAGCTGCTCCAGCCGATGGGCGACCTGCCGTTTGAACGGGCGGTCGAGCTGTTCGGAGAAACCATTCGCATCGGTGCGGCGGCGGGCGCAGACCTCGTGCTCATCGAAACCATGAGTGACAGCTACGAGGCCAAGGCGGCTGTGCTGGCTGCCAAGGAAAACTGCGACCTGCCTGTGCTCGTAACGCTGATTTTCGACGAAAAAGGCAAGCTGCTGACAGGCGGCACGGTGGATTCCACGGTTGCCATGCTCGAGGGCTTGCGCGTAGACGCGCTCGGCGTTAACTGCGGTCTTGGTCCGAAGCAGATGCACCCGATCATCGAACGACTGACGCAGGTAAGCTCGCTGCCGATCATTGTCAACCCAAATGCCGGTCTGCCGCGCAGCGAAAACGGCAAGACGGTATTCGATATCGCGCCTGCTGAGTTCTCCGACCTGATGGAAGAAATCGCAGGCATGGGCGTGCAGGCACTTGGCGGCTGCTGCGGTACTACGCCGGAGCATCTGCGGCTGACCATCGAAAAGTGCCGTAAGGTACCGTTCCGACCGCCGGTAGCCAAGCGCCGCACGGTGGTCTCCTCGTTCTCGCAGGCCGTGGAGATCGGTCCGAAGCCGGTTATCATCGGTGAGCGTATCAACCCGACCGGCAAGAGCAAATTCAAGGCAGCTCTGCGCGAGAATAACATCGAGTACATCCTCGGTGAAGGCATGGTGCAGGAGGACAGCGGCGCACATATCCTTGATGTCAACGTCGGTCTGCCTGAAATCGACGAACCCGTGATGATGGAGCGCGTTGTTACGCGCCTGCAGAGTGTTATCGCGCTGCCGCTGCAGATTGACACCTCGGATACCATCGCAATGGAGCGCGGCATGCGCCTGTACAACGGTAAGCCGATGATCAATTCGGTCAGCGGCAAGATGGAAAGCATGGAAGCCGTGTTCCCGCTTGTACGCAAGTACGGCGGTGTTGTTGTTGGTCTGGCACTGGATGAAAACGGCATTCCGTCCACGGCAGAGGGCCGCATCCGGATTGCAAAGAAGATTTACGATACAGCGGAGAAATACGGTATTCCGCATGAGGATATCGTGATTGACGGTCTGGCAATGACCATTTCGTCGGACAGCGGTTCGGCTCTCGTAACGCTTGAAACGCTGCGCCGCATTCGTGATGAGCTGCACGGTCACTCGATTCTCGGCGTATCGAACATTTCGTTCGGTCTGCCGCAGCGTGAGATTGTCAACTCGAACTTCTTCACAATGGCGATGCAGAGCGGTCTGTCCTGCGCGATCATCAACCCGAATAACGAGGCGATGATGAGGTCGTACCGTTCCTATCTGGCACTGGCCAACCTGGATGAGCAGTGCGCGGGCTACATTGCGGCCTACGGCAACCAGCCGGCAGCAGCGACTCCTGCGGCGGCAGGCAGCACGGCGATGCCGCTTGCGGAGAGCATTGAACGCGGCCTGCGCGAGCGTGCTATCGACGCAGCAAAGGAAATGCTGCAGACGGTTCCGCCGCTCGAGGTCGTCAACAACGAGCTGATTCCGGCGCTTGACCGCGTCGGCAAGGGCTTCGAGAAGGGCACCGTGTTTCTGCCACAGCTGCTTATGAGCGCAGAAGCGGCCAAGGCGGCTTTCGAGGTCGTAAAGGACGCGATGAAGGGCGAGAGCCAGCAGATCAAGGGCAAAATTATTCTTGCGACCGTCAAGGGAGATATTCACGATATCGGCAAGAATATTGTCAAGGTTCTGTTGGAAAACTACGCGTATCAGGTGCTCGACCTTGGCAAGGACGTTCCGCCCGAGGTGATCGTTGATACCGCTATCAAGGAAGATGTTCCGGTGGTCGGCCTGAGTGCGCTGATGACGACAACAGTTGTCAGCATGGAAGAGACCATTAAACAGCTGCGTGAGAAAAAGCCAGGCACCAAGGTCGTTGTCGGCGGTGCCGTGCTTACACAGGAATACGCAGATTCCATCGGCGCGGACTGCTACGCGAAGGACGCTATGGCAACCGTGCATTATGCGGATTCCGTATTTGGCGTATAATATAAGGAAAGAGACTGTATCACCGATACAGTCTCTTTTTTATGCACTTTAAGCGGCGTCTTCGAGTTCTTCAAGCGCCTCCTGTTTGGTGTCGGCAGAGAAAAGAAACGCGCCGGTTCCGTCATATACTTCAATGTGTCCGTTTACATATTCGAGAGTGCAGTTCATCTTGCGCATCCCCTTTCCTTTTGTTGTACATAGTATAACAAAAGGAAAGTACGTTAAACGGTACTTAGTCTATGAATTGGTGAATCTGCTTTTCAAACGCTTCGCAGACCTCCGGCGGGTTTACAATGCGCACATCGCCTTCCAGACTGAACACCCAGGAAAAAAACTGCGGACTGACGACAACATCCACATCCAGATAAAAATGTTCGTTATCCGCCGGAAACAGACGCAGACTGCTGCCGAAGCGGTCGAGCATGACACCGATAAAGCGGTTCAGGCATTTCAGCTTCACGGTTTTCTCCTCGCCGGAGAACATGCCGAACACCTTGCGGGAGTAGGCTGCCGCGTCAAACCGATCGTCGAACAGCTGTTTACCTTCACGAGGCAGGTCGGTCTGCACAAGTGAATCCATCTTATCTACGCGGTAGTGGCGGATTTCACCGGCATCGTGATCGAAGGCAATCAGATAGTAATTTTCATTGTCCCACGTCAGTGCCCACGGACTGACGCGGTAGCGCGCACCATCTCGGCGGTACTGCTTTTGAATGCGCGGACTGGCAGAGAAATTCAGCACCCAGTTGAAATAGCGAAACGTAATCTGGACATCGTTGGATATGGCCGCATGCAGCGCATCAATATTGTAGTAAATCTGCTCATTAAGCGTTTTCACACGTTCGGAAACATACACCTGACGCTGGAGTGTATGTGCTTCATGGTCACTGGTGAGGTGCTCGATTTTGCCGATGAGCTCGTTGGATTTTTTCTCGGTGATAAAGCGGGAGCACTGAATTGCATCCACGAGCAGCTTGAGCTCGGGCAGTTCAAACTCGCGTGACGCGACGTAATAGCCGCCGCCGGTACCTCTCTGACAGATTACATCCAGACCAAAATTCTGGAGTGCTTCGATGTCCGAATAAATGCTTTTGCGCTCAGCGGTAATGCCGCAGCGCTCGAGCGCCGCACGCAGTTCATCTGTGGTGAGTTTATGGTTCTCATCCGTTCGCTGCAGCAGGATTTGGTATAAATACAGCAGCTTCAGCTTTTGATTCGGATTTTTAGACATGGTTAGCCTCCCGTTCAGAAAGCGCGTTTTGATACGCCGAAAGCGTGGTTCCATCAAAGCAGATCATGCTTACCTGCTCAATTTCTGCATGAGTTGAGAGATATTCCTCAATCGTACGGATAGCGATTTCAGCGGCACGGTTCAGCGGAAAGCGATATACACCGGTGCTGATGGACGGAAACGCCACGGTTTTGCAATTTAATTCGGATGCAATGCGCAGGCAGTTTTGATAGCAGCCTGCCAGCAGTACCGCCTCACCCGCATGTCCACCGCGCCAGATCGGTCCCGGCGTATGAATGACATACCGACATGGCAGACGATATGCTCGTGTTGCTTTGGCTTCGCCGGTCCGACAGCCGCCGAGCGTGCGGCATTCCGCCAGCAGCTCTGGTCCTGCCGCTCGATGAATGGCACCGTCCACACCGCCGCCGCCCAGCAGGGACGTGTTGGCAGCGTTTACGATTGCATCTGTCGTGCATTGGGTAATATCTCCGCGCTGAATAAAAATTCGGCTCATCAGCCATGCCCCTCCCATTAAGTTGTTGGCTTTATTATACGTTGTTTTTCCGAAAATTGCAAGTTTGACGCAAATTGCAGAATGCGTTATAATAAATACAGTATCACAGCAGGCGAGGAGAGCGCAGCAATGGACAAGCCGATGAACGAATACGCCGCAGACGCACCGCGCGTTTTGCGGGATTTTTTAACCTATATTTCCACAATACGCGGCAAATCCGCAAAAACCGCACACGAGTATTATCTTGATCTGCGGCTGTTTTTTCGCGTACTCAAGCACAACAAAGGCGCAGTCGATAAAAATCTTCCGCTTGATGAGATCGACATCAGCGACATTGATCTGGATTTTATCCGTGATATCACGCTGTCGGACACCTATGATTATCTGGAATACATGGCGCAGAGCCGCCCAACGCAGCAGAACAGCAACCACACCAATTACGGATTGAGTGTCAACTCGCGTGCACGCAAGGTCTCTGCGATACGCGCATTTTTCCGGTATTTGACCGATAAACAGCATGTTTTAGAGGTCAATCCGGTCAGCGGCCTGGAAGCGCCGACTGTCCGTAAATCTCTGCCGACTTATCTTACAACGGACGACAGCGTGCGGCTTCTGGAATCCGTCACCGGCCCGTATGCCGAGCGAGATTACTGCATCCTGACGTTTTTCCTTAACTGCGGCATGCGTGTTTCCGAACTGGTCGGACTGAATCTGACCGACTTCAAGGACGATACCGTGCGCGTGCTCGGTAAGGGCGGCAAGCAGAGGACGGTATTTCTCAATGATGCGTGTCTTGCCGCGCTCGAACAGTATCTGCCCAAACGCCTGGAGCCGAACGAGCAGGACGCGGACGCGCTGTTTGTCAGCAAAAAGCGCAACCGTATTAACGTACAGACGGTCAAGTGGCTGGTAAAGAAATATATCGGTCAAGCCGGACTCGACCCCAAAAAATACTCTGCGCACAAGCTGCGTCACACAGCGGCAACGCTCATGTACCAGAACGGCGTGGATATCCGCACACTGCAAAGCATTCTTGGTCACTCGAGTGTGGATACGACCATGATCTACACCCACATCGAGAATGAAAACATGCGCGAAGCTGCGGCAAGGAATCCGCTGGCGGAAATCCGGCCGAACGGTGAGCGTGTGCCTGTAAAACAGCCGAAAAACAGCGATAAGTAACATAAAAGGGCGCGCTGCAAAATAGTGCGTAAGAAAAGACGGGTAAGTTTCCACGAAAGGGATTGCTTACTCGTCTTTTTGCTTTATGATTAGGTATGAAACAAGATCAAACCACCCATTTTCGAAAACAAACGCAGGGACGAAATGCCTTATGCGACTTTTCGTCCCTGCGTTCTTTGCGGACCTGTTCTGCAACAGACTCTTTTTTATTACAGCTGCATCTCCAGCGCGGCATCGCAGTACGGACAGCGGTCACCGACCTTGCCGTGCAGCGGTACATACAGCTCGCTTCGCGTAATGCACTTGTGGTTGGAGCAGCGGATGCCGGGATCTGCACCGATTTCATGATGACCGGCACGCTCGAACGGCAGCTTGGACAGCGTCAACAGCAGTGCCATACGGCCGAACATGCCGAACCGCGCCTGGCGGAAGTAGACCGCACGCGGATCATCATCCACGTCCTGTGCAATCTCATCAACACGCGGCAGCGGATGAAGTACCAGCATGTCCTTCTTGGCGCGCTTCATCTTCTCAGCTGTCAGCTGATAATTGCCTTCAAGGTTTGCGTACTCCTCTGCCGTGACAAAGCGCTCGCGCTGAATGCGAGTCATGTACAGCACATCCAGCTCGGGCAGAACTTCATCAATGCTGTCTACCTCGCAGAACGGCATATTGTTGTCTTTCAGGAATTTTACCATATAGTCCGGCAGCTTGAGTGCATCAGGTGCGATCAGGTAAAACTGTACATTATGATACCGCTGCAGAAAATGCAGCAGAGAATGCACGGTACGGCCGTACTTCAAATCACCGCACAGACCAATCTTCATATCGTCAGCAGAGCCGCGCATACGCAGAATGGTAATCATATCGGCAAGTGTCTGGGTCGGGTGCAGATGACCGCCGTCGCCGGCATTGATGACAGGCACAGACGAGTACATTGAAGCTACCTTGGCTGCGCCCTCTCGCGGGTTGCGCATGACGATCATATCCGCATAGCTGGATACCATGTTAATAGTATCCTTGAGTGTTTCGCCCTTAGACGCAGAAGTGGCGTTCGGATCAGAAAAACCGACAACACTGCCGCCCAGTCTCATCATCGCGGTGGAAAACGACAGGTTGGTACGGGTAGAAGGTTCATAAAACAGGCTGCCCAGCACCTTGCCGCGGCAGGCATCTACATAACCCTCCGGTCGGTCGATAATATTGCTGACCAACTTGTACAGATCGGAAAATTCTTTTTCCGTTAAATCACATAAATCAATAATATGGCGCATGCAAACTCCATCCCTTTCTACGGTACAGTCGCCCTATTCGTTATTTGTCACTGTTAATGATAGCACAAATAAAGGCGAAAGAAAAGAGTTATTTGCATATTGCGTCGATTGGATTGAGAGCGGCCGCACGAACCGCCGGGAGCAGTCCGGCAGCGGCTCCGCTGAGTGTGGAAAGTATCAGCAATCCGGCAAACACACGGCCTTCCGGCAGGAGCAGTGCTGCTCCGAAGTGCAGGAGCGCACCTGCGGCTGCCAGACCGACGATTCCGCCGAACAGGCACAGCAGCACAGCCTGCAGGAGAAATGTCCGGCGAATATCATGCGGCTGTGCGCCGAGCGCCAGCAGAATGCCGATCTCCCCTGTTTTCTCGTGAGCGGCAGCCAGCATGCTTCCCATCACACCGATGAGCGCGACAAACAGTGTCACCGTACCGACGGCGGCAAACAGGCCGATTCCCATTTCGGCAAGCTGCTGTACGGTCTGCACCGCACCCGACATATTCTGTACATGCACGCCGCGCACCTGCTGTCGATCGGTCAGGTACTTTTCGATCTGAGAGCTGACCGAAGCAGTATCTGTCTGCGAAATGCACTGCACAAACACTTGATCCGTGCGTTCGGTTTGCGACGCGATACACGCATACGGCACATAGACCAGATGCGGTGCAACCGCCGACAGCATTCCGCCGAATGCCCCCGTCTGTGCCCGCACAACACCGCACACCGTGAAATACCGGTCGGTGCCGTTTACCTTTAGCCGAATCTGCCGTCCGGTGATATTTGTCCGTCTGTACAGCGTCTGTGCCAGATCATCGCCGACCACGGCAACTGGCTCAGCGTTTGCACACTGCCATGCGTTCGGCAGTGTACCTGCCAGCATCTCCATTTGCATGACTTCACCGAGCCGTTCGTCTGCACCGAGAAGTACCGCGTGCTCAGTTGTGTGTCCGACGCGCACGGTGCCGCTCTGCGCCTTGATCGGCATCAGCGTGCGAATGCCGTCCACATCCTGCTCTATCTCATCCGCCAGTGCTGCCGAGAGTATCGTTCCCGCGTGTCCGCTTTCCGTGTACACCGATAAACCGCTGACGCCGAGTGTCTGCAAACCGACGTCCACCTGTTTTCGCCCATACAGACCAATGGAAAGGATAAGCAGCAGTGCACCGCTTCCAACCGCAACAGAAAGCGCGCAAAGTGCCGTCCGCAGCGGACTTTCCCGCAGATTATGCGCCGCCAGTGACAGAATATCCCGCAGTCTCATGTCTGTACCTCCACCGGATCACCGTCAGTCAATTCATCGGGCGGCGACAGAATGACCGATACACCTGTCGGCAAGCCGTCTATAATTTCAACCGTATCCTCGAGCAGATAGCCGGTCTGTACCGCGCACTGCACGGCATGGCCGTCCTGCACGCAGAATACAAACTCTTGTTCTCCGCGCTGGCAAATTGCTTCATATGGTACAACCGCAGCATCGTCTCGATGGTCTGTGAATACCTTAACGGTCGCGGAATATCCGGGGCGCAGATTTTCGGTTGAGCCGTTCAAATCAAGCAGCACCTCAACGGTTGCTTCGGCATCTTCGTTTGTCAGACTAAAGGTTTTCACAGCCGCAGGAGCAATTGCGGTTAATCCGGCGTGAAAGGTGCCGTCCACTGCCGAAAATGTGATGTTAGCGCGCTGCCCGACAGCAAGCTCTCCTGCATATAGCTCGGGAGACTGCGCACGCACGCGCAGCTTATCCGGATTCGCAATTTGTATGCACGGCATATCGGCCGATACACTCTCGCCCGCCTGCGGAACGGTCAGCACAGTACCGTCCATCGGCGCATACAGCGCGTGAGCGTCCTCGGCAGTGACAGTGTTCACCGTGCCGGAAATTGCAAACATGCTCTGTGCGGTCTGCCAGTAATCCGCAGCTGTTTGCGATCTGCCGATGTCAGTCAGCGTGCACAGAATATCACCCTTCTGCACGGTGTCGCCTGTTGCGGCATACACTGCACTTACTACACCATTTTTCGCCGGACAAACCGCTGTGCTCTCTGCGGACTCGACCGTACCGAAAATCGTCACACTATTGTAGATATCCTGCGTTTCGGCGGCCGCTGTGCGTACCAAAACCGCCTCCGGCGGACGGTGCTTCCACGACCAGAACAGCATTGCCGTCAGCACACCTGCCGTCGTAAGCAGCACCGCGCGGATCTTATTTTCCAAATGCAAAACCTCCCCTGACGCAAACTGAGTTTAGTCTGCGGAGAGGAGGTGAAAATTATGCTTACAATACGGCACGAATCGCGTCACCGACGGTTTTCGCACGCACAATATTCATTTTCTGCATCAGGTCCTCGTCTACATCCTGCATAGGCATGATGCAGGTGTGGAAACCAAGACGGTATGCCTCATTGATACGCTGTCCCGGATTGGACACCGCACGCAGCTCGCCGGTCAGGCCGACCTCGCCGAAGCTCATGACGCCTTCCGGCAGCGGCTTGTCCCGAAAGCTGGATGCGATTGCCAGCACCATCGGCAAATCCACAGCGGGCTCGTCCAGCCGCATGCCGCCGACGACGTTAACATACACATCGCTCGACGACAGAAACAGCCCGCAGCGTTTTTCCAGAATGGCGAGCAGCAGCACCATGCGGTTGTAGTCCACGCCGGCAGCGGTGCGGCGCGGCACACCAAACTGCGTTTTCGCAGCAAGCGCCTGCACCTCGGCGAGCAGAGGACGGCTGCCCTCCATCACGCAGGCAATGCAGTTGCCGGACGCACCCTGCGGATGACCGGCCAGCATAGCCGCAGATGGATTCTGCACCTCGAGCAAACCGTGATCGCTCATTTCAAACACGCCGATTTCATTGGTTGAGCCGTAGCGGTTTTTCGCCGCACGCAGACAGCGGAACGGACCTGCGGATTCCCCTTCGAAATACAGCACGCAGTCCACCATGTGCTCAAGGATTTTCGGGCCTGCCAGCGTACCCTCTTTGTTAACATGACCAACAATAAAAATCGTCACGTTGCGATTCTTCGCGTACTGCATCAGACTCATCGCGCATTCCTTGATCTGGGTCGTACCGCCGGGAGCGGCAGTTAAATCGCGCTTATAGACCGTCTGGATAGAGTCCACGATTAGAATATCCGGCTCGAGCAGCTCGGTTTCGTTGATGATCTGCTCCATGTCGGTCTCGGCAAGGATGTACAGCTCGGGTGAAGAAATGTGCAGGCGTGCCGCACGAATTTTGATCTGCTTGAGCGATTCCTCGCCCGAAACATAGAGCACGCGGGCATTTTTGCACATTTCCTGACACATTTGCAGCAGCAGCGTGGATTTGCCGATGCCCGGCTCACCGCCGACCAGCACAAACGAGCCATGTACAGCGCCGCCGCCGAGAACGCGGTCGAGTTCACCGATGCCAGAATGGAACCGGCTTTCGTCTCCGGTATCAATATCCTTGAGCAGAGTCGGCCGCGATTCGCCGCGCTGAAATGTATTCGTGCCGCGTGCCGCCGAAACCGGCTTCTCCTTGAATTCGCTCATGGTGTTCCATGCGCCGCAGGACGGACATTTGCCGTACCATTTCGGACTTTCATATCCGCAGTCGCCGCACAGAAAAACTGTCTTTTGCTTCATATTTCCTCCGTTACATACCGCTCTGGCTGCGTAAATATCCGCAGATCACGGCGGCAGCAAGTTGTTTGTGATAGGCTTCGTCCCGCAGCCGCGCTTCTTCGGCCGGATTGGACAGAAAGCCGCATTCGATGATAACCGCCGGGCAGTCCAGCTTTTTCATCAGATAGATGGCGCTGTCTGCCTGTTTAGCCTTGCGATGATTCAATGGGTCGCAGCCGTCAATCAGGCACTGCTGTATCTGCTCGGCCAGCGGCTTGCCCTGCACATTCCCTGTCGAGTAAAACACCTGTGCACCATGGTACTGTGCGTCACTGAATTTATTCAGGTGAATGCTCAGAAACACCGGCGACGGAATACTGTTTACCAGCTTTTCCCGTGCCTTGATATCCGCGATTTTGTTCTCGCGCACCGTGCGGGAAGGATTGTAATCAAGTGCATTTTCATCCGGTCGCGTCATAGCAGTCGGCACACCGAAGAAATTCGCCAGCACTTGCACCCGTTTTGCAATGCTCAAATTGATATCTTGCTCGGCGGTTCCATCCGCGCCGACCGCACCGCCGTCGAAGCCACCGTGCCCGGCATCAATGACGAGCGTGGTTTGAGCGTTCCCTGCCGTCTGCATTGCACGGGTTTTCTGTTCCATGCCAAAGCACAGCACCAGCGCCAGTGCCGCCGCGGCGCAAACGCCGCATTTCAGCCGTCTCTCCATCTCCGCACCTCCGTATCACACAAATATGCGAAAAAGGCGGAACTTATGCGTTTACTTGGGCGCGTTCAGCACAGCATCTGCACCGGTTTTGTCCAGTGTGCTGATGATAACAGGCTCTGCCGTCATGCCGTCCAGCGTGAAGGCTGCGGAAACACTCTGCCTGCGAATCGTACCGCCGCTGACCGACTGCGTTACCGTGGTCGGCTGCAGCCGGACGGCTTCGTCTAAATCACCCATTGCACTTTCGACCGACCAGAGCAGTTCGGTGTACGCGTTCGGCGTATCGGCAAAGATAATGGTCCAGCTGCCTGCACGCTGGCTCAGCGAATCGACACACACCAACGGTACACGGCCATACATCGCGGCAAGGCCCTCCTGCTCAGCGGCAGTCACCAGCTCTGCCGACCACGATCCGTTCAGCTTGTGGTACAACGCACCGTCCGACAGATAACTCTGCGTCAGCAGCTGCTTATTCGATGTATTCGGCGCGGAAAGCGTCATTTTGCGGTCGGTGAGCAGTTCGTTCTTCTCGCGGTCGAACACGGTGGTCTCGCTCGTCTGCACCTGCATGACCGTCCTGCCGTCATGGGTCACAGCCGCCGGAGACGCAAACTCGCTGTTGACCGAGTAATGCAGCAGAGCATCCATACCGGCGGTTGCCTCGCGGTACTGTGCGTAGGTCGAAAACAGATTCTGATACGATTTCGCGTCCGCTTCGGTTATCGCGTTTTCGCTGACAAGCTGATCGAGCAGCGTGCCTTCACTGTTCTTCGGCGAAATGGACAGCACCGTGTAGCTTGCCGCTGCAGCATCATCGCGCAGGAAATTCTGCACGTTGATGATACCGGGGTCGTAAATACCCTGCTCACGAGCAGTCTCTATCGCGTTCGCATAGCTGAAATCCGCCGTATCCGAGTAGCCGAGCGCACGCAGCAGGAACACCGCGTACATCTGCGCGGTGCACTTGCCGGTCGGATTGAAGGTCGTCCGGTTCGTGCCATTCGCCAGACCGTTGCTGTACAGATACTGCACATACGGCTTTTCCCATCCCTTGAGATCGGTAAACGGTGCAGTATACGTCAGCGCCTTGGCCTCAGCCTCCTTGCCGAGCAGACGCACCAGCATGACAGCCGCTTCCGCCCTGGTCGGCGTGCGGTCGAGATCGTAGCCGTTCTGCGTGCCCTGAAACAGCCCCATTTCGTGCAGTGAATCTGCACAATTCGTATAATTTGCCGCAAAGGCCGAAGCGGTCAGCATGGCAGCGGCAGCCGCGCCGACGCAGACAGCGCGTAACCATTTATTCATAGTCCTATCCTCCTGAACTGATATTGCCTATAAAAATACAGTATAAGTATAGCACAAAGCCATGTGTTTTCCAACAACAAAACGGATATACTACTCGCAGAAGGAGTGTATCCAATATGACGAATATTCAAAAATGCGGCGTGATCGGCGTGGGCTTTGTCGGCGCGACCTGCGCATACACATTGGCGGTTTCCGGACTGTTCTCCGATCTGGTACTCGTGGATATGAACCGCGACAAGGCTATCGGTGAAGCTGCGGACATCAATCATGGTGTGGCGTTCAGCAAGCCGTGCCGCGTCATGGCCGGAGACTATGCTGACCTCGCCGAATGCGGTCTTATCATTATTGCGGCAGGCGCAAACCAGAAGCCCGGCGAAAGCCGTTTGGAGCTGCTCGGACGAAATAAAGGCATCCTGTCCTCCGTCATAGCACAGCTTACGGCAGTCAATCGTGAGGCGATTCTGCTGGTTGTGTCCAATCCGGTCGATGTGCTGACCTGTCTGGCGCAGCAGCTGAGCGGCTTCCCTGCCGGACGTGTACTCGGTTCCGGTACCGTGCTGGATACCGCGCGGCTCAAGTATCTGCTCGGACAGCGGCTTGGCGTGGACAGCCGCAACGTGCATGCGTTCATCATTGGCGAGCACGGCGACAGCGAGCTGGCGGTATGGTCGAGCGCTAACATCTCCGGTGCCGATCTGGACGATTACTGCCGCATTGCCGGCATCACCAAGCCGGCAGATGAGCTTTCCCGCATTTATGAGCATGTGCGCGATGCAGCGTATCAGATTATCGACAGCAAAGGCGCAACCTATTACGGTATTGGCATGGCGGTGCGGCGCATCGCGGAGGCCATTGTACGCAATGAACATTCCGTGCTGCCGGTCACTTCGATGATTTACGGACACTACGGCGTGGACGGTATCTGTCTGGGTGTGCCGACTATTGTCGGACGAAACGGCGCGGAAGCTGTGCTGGATATGCCGCTCTCCGAGGAAGAACTGGCACAGCTGCAGCGTTCTGCGAACACAATGCGCGAGATGATCGACAAGCTGGACGGATAATACAAAAGGGACAGAGCCAATGCTCTGTCCCCTGTTCTATATGCGTATTTTTAGAAGTCGAGGTTTACCATAACGTCGGAAACATCCGGCTTCTCTGCGATCAGGCCCTGATCGTACATCCAGTCAATATTTTCCTGCCAGCACTGCTCGGTCTGAGAGAGGAACTTCGCGTCCTCGGTCTCCATGAGCGGCAGCAGCGTCTCACAGGACTTCTTCTCTACATCCGGGTCGAGTGCAAAGTTTGCCTCATCCTGATTGTCGAGCAGAACCTGCAGAACATCGTCGGTGTTGCTCTTGAAGTCCTCAAAGCCCTTGCTGCAAGCGCGCAGGAAGCCCTTCAGCGTATCGGAATTGTTCGCAATCATATCATCGCTTGCGAGGAAAATACCTTCGTAATACTTCGGCACACCGTAATCATCCGGGAAGAAGTAATTGACCTCGAAGCCTTCCTTCTCCATCTGCGGTACCTCGTGGTTGACCAGACAGCCGATGGTTGCATCGACGTTGCCGGTGGTCATCGAGCTCATCAGGTCGAAGCCAACGTCAACCATGTTCACGCTGTTCGGATCGGCACCGTTGGACTGCATGATGCTGCGGACCAGTGCCTCGGAAAGCTCGGTGCCCGCGTAGCCGACAGTCTTGCCCTCCAGATCCTTCGGCGTAGTGATGTTCTTGTCCTTGAGCGACAGGATGATGTTCAGCGGACCCTGAACCACTGCACCGATGGACTTAATCGGCACATCCTGCTCAGCACGAGCCTGAATGACATCCTGCTGATAATACAGACCAATGTCTGCCTTGCCGGCGGCAACCATGCTCATGGCATCGTTTACGCCTGCCGGAGACTGGATATCCACATCCAGGCCTTCCTCTGCGAAGTAACCCTTCTCCTGCGCTTCGTACAGGAATGCATGCAGGGCATTCGGATACCAGTCGAGCACAACGGTCAGGTGCTGCAGATCATCGCTGCCGCTTTTTGCCGCATCAGACTGTGCGGCGTTCTGTGCGCCGCAGCCGGTCAGCAGCATGGTGCCTGCTGCCAGAAGTGCAAGAATACGCTTTTTCATATATGATTTTCTCCTTATGTTAGAACAAAAATTTCGCTTTTTCTTAAAATTGTGTTATCAAGGTTATAAGCTGCTGCGCCAGGTGATAATTTTCTTTTCCAGCCAGCTTACAATGCCTACTGCGATCATCGCAACCACGCTCAGCAGTACGATCGGTGCAAACACGCCGGCGCCGTCCAGCTGCGTCATCATGCGGCGGCTGAAATAGCCGAGACCCGCCTGTGCGCCCAGCCACTCGCCGATCGCAGCTCCGATGATCGACATCGGGATCGCCATTTTGAGCGCCGAGAAAAAGTACGGCAGCGCTGCCGGAATCTTCAGCTTGAGGAAAATTTCCTTCTTGCCTGCGCCGAAGGTCTTGAGCATATCGACCATATCGGTCTTCGCCGAGCGGAAGCCGTCAAATACGGTCATCGCGATCGGGAAGAACGTGATGAGCACGGTGACGAGCACCTTGCTCCAGATCGTGTAGCCGAACCAGAGCACAAACAGCGGCGCAAGTGCGGTTGTCGGAATGGTCTGTGAAGCGACGATGAGCGGGTACAGCATTTTCTCCGCCGACGGACTCGCGTCCATTACGATGGCGAGCAGCAGACCGAGCGCGATCGAGATCGCAAGGCCGACTCCGGTACACAGCATGGTGGCCGGCAGATGTGCGGTGAACAGCGGTTTGCGCAGCTCCCACAGGCGCACAAGCACCTGTGTCGGCGACGGCAGAATGTAGGCCGCATTCATGTCCATGGCTATGCACTGCCAGACGATGAGCAGCGCGAACATAAAGATCAGTGCGGGCAGATTTGCATTCTTTTTCATGCCTGCACCTCTTTTCTGAGCAGAGAAATCAGATTTTCTCTCAACTCAAGCATCTTCGGGTCGGTCAGGCACGCACGCGTGCGCGGATACGGTGCAGGCACCTCAAACGAGTGCAGCTTGCGGATTGGTGTATCCTCCACGACCAGAACACGGCCGGACAGGAAAATAGCCTCCTCTACATCGTGAGTGATGAACAGGACGGTCTTGCTGTCCTGCTCCCATTGGTCGAGCAACCACTCCTGCATAGTGATGCGCGTGAGAAAGTCGAGCGCGGAAAAAGGTTCATCGAGCAGCAGCAGTTCCGAGCCGGTCAGCAGCGTACGCGCGAATGCCGCACGCTGACGCATGCCGCCGGAAAGCTCCTCCGGGCGCTTGTCGCCCCAGCCAGCCAAACCGACGTGCTCGAGCGTTTCCGCTGCACGCTTGTCCATCTCCGCGCGGGAAATGCCGCCGCGAATCTCCATCGGCAGACGCAGGTTTTCGTTCACCGTGCGCCACGGAAACAGCAGGTCGCGCTGCGGCATGTAGCCGCAGTAGCCGCGCCGTCCGTCGATGCTCTTGCCATCCACCAGAATTTCACCGCTCCTGCGCGGCAGAAGCTGGTTGGTCAGGCGAAAGATCGTCGATTTGCCGCAGCCGGACGGCCCGATGACCGACACAAATTCTCCCTTCTCAAGATGGAAGGACAGACCGTCAATGATGTTAAAATCCTCACTGTCGTACTGAAAAACGACGCTCTGAAACTCCAGCATAGCTTACATCGCCTCGTTCCAGGCCATGTCCCAGAACATGCTCTCGTAGCGCGAGCACGCGACGAAAATATCGGTCAGACGCGCAAGCTGCGACTCGGTATAGCCCTCACTCAGACGCTCCATATAAGCGACCAGCTTGCGGTTTTCTGCCGCATAGTCCTCGGATGCGTAGCCCTGCACCCATTCACCGTAGAACTCATGCTGATCGGCGTTCGGGTAGTTGGCGACGATCCACTTGGCGATGTATTCATAGCTGAGTGCACACGAAAGCACAGCCGCCATGATCTCCGCCGGGCCTTCCTCGGCTGCAACAGCGCGCATGTAGGATGTGTAAGACTCGTTATTCAGCGACGGCTTGACGCGCTCTGCGTCCTCCACGGTGATGCCGAGACGGCTCATGTAGCCGCGGTGAATGTTCATCTCACCGCCGAGAATGTTCGCCACCGAGGTTGCGAACACACGCATGATCTCGGGATCGCGGGACTTGACAACGCCCTGTGCGAATACCTTTGCGTAATCAAACAGGTAAACATAATCCTGCAGAAGATAAAAACGAAATTTTTGAATGTCGAGGCTGCCGTCGGCAATACCGTGGACAAACGGATGGTTCAGATAGCCTTCCCAGATGTCCTGCGTTGCGGCAAGCAGTCTTTCGGTGGTTTTGTTGTTCAAGGTGGTACCCCCAATGAAAGTATGTTGATGATTTTCCTAAGACTGACGGCAAAATTCTGCCGGCAGCATTTTTCTGCTCACAGAATCTGCAAACAGAGGTTCGGCGTCAGTTCGTCCGCGTTCAGCAGACTTACTGCGTCGATCAGGCGCGTACGAAAGGAAGCGGTGCCCTCCATCTCTTTACGCACACGCGCCTCGGCTGTTTCTCCGCAATGCTTCATCACCTCCGATGCCGTGACTGCGGCTTCTAACAATATATCTGGATTCGCACCGCAGTACACGCCGGTCAGTGAGGTGAGCATACAGCCTGCGCCGGTAATCCGCCGCAGATACGCACTGCCGCCGCGTACCACTGCGGTACGGGTTCCATCGGTAATTACATCCATCGCGCCGGTGAGCATGACGACAGCTCCGGTCCGGCGGCTGAACGACCGCAGCCACGCTGCGGATTCCTGTAAATTGTCCTCGGTCACGCTGTCGAGCGCACTGGCTTCCACGCCGGTCTCCTGCTCGGCTCCTGCGGCGAGCGCCCGCACCTCGGATGCATTGCCGCGAATGACCGACACAAGATTTTCGCTCAACAGGCGGGAACACATTTCACGCCGGAGCGTGCTGGCACCGGCGGCTACCGGATCGAGCACGACCGGACGGCCGTTGCGCTTTGCAATCTTGGCTGCACGCAGCATGGCCTCCTGTGCACGGACAGCGCCCATGTTGATTACAAGTGCCTGTGCGTGCGAGGTAATCTCCTCGACCTCACGTTCATCCTGCGCCATAATGGCCGTGCCGCCTGCCGCAAGGATGATATTCGCACAGTCGTTGATGGTAACATTATTGGTGATGGAATGCACCATCGGTGTGCGGTTCTGCGTGTTTTCGAGAACGGCTTTAATAGTGTCGATCAATGCTTAGCACCTTCCAGTGCGCTGAGAACGTGCGTGCGCTTGAGTGCGCTCAGCACCAGCACAGAGATCGCCGCGCCCACTGCGGTGGACACAAGGAAAGACGGTACGAACGTGAACAGAGCCGCCTTGGTATTGCCCATCACGAATGCGGCAATCGGGTAGGAAGCCAGACCGCCGAGAATGCCGGTGCCGAATACCTCACCAACGTAAGCGACCGGCAGCTTCGGGCAGGCCTTGTAGGCCAGACCGCACAGAAGCGCACCGATCATCGAGCCGGGGAACGCCAGCAGACTTCCCAAGCCGAGCACATTGCGAATCAGTGCTGCTGCAAAGCCCATGCCGAGCGCGTACCACGGGCCCAGCAGAACGGCGCCGAGCACATTTACCATGTGCTGCACCGGCGAGCACTTCGCGCCAAGCACCGGTATGGAAAACAGGCTGCCAACGACTGCAACTGCGACGAGAACGCCTGCAATGGTCAGTTTACGGATAGAATTCTTTTTCATTGTCTTTCACTCCTCCGAAAAAATACGGCAAAAATGATTAAGCGGACCGCAGCCATGCCCCAGACCGGGTGCATGACGGATAGCGTCGGTGACGTACTCTTTAGACAGCTTTACCGCCTCGGACACGCTGTGGCCAAGCGCCAGATTGGATGCGATCGCAGAGGACAGCGTGCAGCCCGTGCCGTGCGTGCTGGTGGTGTTGATCTGCTCAATCTCAATGCGGTGACAGGTCTCGCCGTCAAACAGTACATCCACCGCACCTGCGATGTTCTTGCCGCCCTTGACGAGCACGTTCCTGCAGCCCTTGGCATAGATGCGGCGTGCTGCCTCCTCCATGTCCTCGGGCGTGCGGATTTCCATATCTGCCAGATACTGTGCCTCCGGTACGTTCGGAGTCAGCACCTCGGCAAACGGCAGTACGGTCTGGATGAGCGCACCGACCGAGGCCGGGTCCATCAGCGGATCACCGTTTTTGGCGAACATCACCGGATCAATCACGATGTGCGCCGGCTGGTACTGTGCCAGCTTGCCGGCTACCGTCTTCATGCACTCCGGCGAGGACAGCATGCCGATTTTAACCGCATCCGGCACGATGTCTTCAAACACCGCGTCAATCTGCTCCTCGATCATCCGAGGACTGATGTCCTGAATGTCGATCACGCGTGCGGTGTTTTCCGCTACGACTGATACGATAACGCTCATACCGAACACGCCGTGCGCCGCCATGGTTTTCAGGTCAGCCTGCACGCCTGCACCGCCGGAGCAGTCCGAACCGGCAATGGTAAGCACTGTTTTCATTCCTGTTCCCTCCAATTTTATCATCGCTGCCGGGAAAATAAAAAACGCCTCGTTTTCACCCTGCGGCAAAACCGAAGCACTCAATCCCAGCAATGCGACAGCTTCCCTACAATGGCATTAACCAACAGGTTCAAAAGGTTGGGTTTCTCGCCCTCTCAGCCGCTCATCACAGCACCCTTGCTTGTCTTTTATATAATATCAGTATAAGCCGTGTAAAATGCATTTGTCAAGTATAGAATCTTGCTGTATCTGATACGCCGTTAAAAAATAAACAAATTTTTATTTATCAATACTGCCGGATTTGCAGGTGTTGCCAAAATTGCATTTTTCGTCTCCTGTCCGGTTGACAAACGGCAAAAAGAGGTCTATCATACGAATCGTTCAGTAGCCAAATGCTTTGAACAGGACATGACGTATCCGTATCACCGCTCACAGAAAGCCGTCGGTCGTGCAAGACGGCAGCAAGGCACGGGTTCGCTATCCCCTGCGAGCAGCTTCGATCAAAGGCAATGCCGAGTAGTCGAGGCCGGATATCCACCGTTAACAGGAAAAGCCCTCCGGAAGAATGCGGTACCGGGCGGCAATGAGAGGTCGGCAGCGTACTGTCGGCAAGCAAAGTGGTAACGCGGAAGTAAATACAGCAATAGCAATGTATATGCCTTCGTCTTTGCAGGATCATCTTCGTGATCCTCCTGCATGGACGAAGGCTTTTTTGCGTACCTTTGGCTGCGGAATCGCAAATCATTTCAAGAAAGAGACGAAAAAACATGAACACACTTGTAATCGTGCTGATCGCGGCTGTTGTTCTGTTCGGCGCGTACGTTTTCTACGGACGCTGGCTGGCGAACAAATGGGGTATCGACCCGAAAGCCAAGACGCCTGCCGTTGAATTTAATGACGGCAAGGACTTTGTGCCGACCAACGGCTGGACGGTATTCAGTCACCAATTCTCCTCTATCGCGGGCGCAGGCCCTGTAACCGGTGCAATTCAGGCTGCGGCGTTCGGCTGGCTGCCGGTACTGCTGTGGGTGCTGATCGGCGGCGTATTCTTCGGCGCGGTAGCCGACTTCGGCGCGCTGTACGCTTCGGTTAAGAACAAGGGCAAGTCGATGGGTATGCTGATTGAGAAGTACATCGGCAAAACCGGCCGCAAGCTGTTCCTGATTTTCTCGTGGATTTTCTGCTGCATCGTTGTTGCGGCATTCGCAGATATGGTTGCGGGCACATTCAACGCCTACACTGTCACTGACGCAGGCGTTACCGAGCTGGCTGCTACCGCAACCACCAACGGTGCGGCAGGCATGATCTCCATCATGTTTATGGTATTCGCGGTTGTGCTCGGCCTTATCCAGAAAAAGTTTAACTTGACCGGCTGGAAGGAAGCCGTTGTCGGCATTGTGTGCATCGTTGCCTCCTTTGCAATCGGCATGAACTGCCCGCTTATCTTCGGCAAGGCAGCATGGAGCTATATCACCTTCGTTTATATCTTCTTCGCCGCTGTCCTTCCGATGTGGCTGCTCAAGCAGCCGCGCGACTACATGACCACCTTCATGTTCATCTGCATGATCGCAGGCGCAGTCGTCGGTCTGGTTGTTGCACATCCGACTATGAACCTGCCGGTATTCACCGGTTTTACCAATGAGAAGCTCGGCACGATGTTCCCGATCCTGTTTGTAACCGTTGCATGCGGTGCGGTTTCCGGTTTCCACAGTCTGGTTTCCTCGGGTACGTCCTCCAAGACCATCGAGAACGAAAAGGACATGCCCAAGGTTGGCTACGGCGCAATGGTGCTGGAAAGCCTGCTGGCTGTTCTGGCACTGTGCGTTGCCGGTGCTGCTGCAGCAGCTGACGGTACGCCGGCAGCGGGCACGCCGTTCCAGGTATTCAGCAGCGGTGTCGCAGGCTTCTTCGAGATGTTCGGCGTTCCGGTTTATGTTGCTACTGCATTTATGACCATGTGTGTTTCCGCACTGGCGCTGACCAGTCTGGACGCGGTTGCGCGTATCGGCCGCATGAGCTTTCAGGAGCTGTTCTCCGTCGATGACATGGAGCATGCCGAGGGCTGGCGCAAGCTGTTCTGCAACGTATATTTCTCCACGGTTATCACGCTGGCATTTGGTTTCCTGCTCACCAAGATCGGCTATGCCAATATCTGGCCGCTGTTCGGTTCGGCCAACCAGCTGCTGAGCGCTCTGGTGCTCATCACGCTCTGCGTATTCCTCAAGGTTACCGGCCGCAGCAACAAGATGATCTTCCCGCCGCTGATCATCATGCTGTGTGTTACCTTCACCGCGCTGGTGCAGCGTTTCCTCGCTATGGTAAAGGCAATCTCTGCTGCCGCCTCAACGGCTATTCCGGCCGGTGAGACCACTTGGGGAGCGGTATTCATCGCAAACGGTCTGCAGCTTATCCTTGCGGTACTGCTGATTGTGCTCGGTCTGACGATCGTTATCCACTCGTTCAAGAGCTATGCCAAGAGCGAGAGAAACAGCGAGAACGCGTAAAGCCGATTCTCCATATAACAAAAACGGCTTCAAAAAACGAAGCCGCAAGACTATCGAAAAACCCGGTTGCAGCCTAATCGCAACCGGGTTTCTTGATAGGAAAAATTCACGGAGTAATTACGGATTACTCATTCCTGATTATTCTTAAGGCAACACCGCACAATTAAAGCTGTTCGCGGATCAGTGCACCCATCTCGGAGGTGGACAGTACCTTCTCACCCTTTGCGGCGATGTCCGCGGTGCGGTGGCCTGCGTTGAGGACATTCTCAACAGCGGTTTCGATGGCGTCTGCCTCGTCCTTCAGACCGAAGGAGTAGCGCAGCATCATCGCGCACGACAGGATGGTCGCGATCGGGTTCGCGATGCCCTTGCCCGCGATGTCCGGCGCGGAGCCGTGGATAGGCTCGTACATACCCTTGCCGCTCTCGTTCATGGAGGCGGACGGCAGCATACCGATGGAGCCGGTGATCATGGAAGCCTCATCGGACAGAATATCGCCGAACAGGTTGCCGGTTACGATAACATCGAACTGACCCGGATTGCGGACGAGCTGCATCGCGCAGTTGTCAACGTACATATCGGTGTACTCGACCTCCGGGTACTCGTCCTTGATGCGGTGCATGGTTTCGCGCCATACGCGGCTGGTTTCGAGCACGTTTGCCTTGTCTACCGAGCAGACCTTCTTATTGCGCTTCATCGCCATCTCAAAAGCACGGCGGCCGATGCGCTCTACCTCATAAACCGAGTAGTTCATGTCGTCCGCGCCGGTCTCGCCCCAGCCCTTGTCGCTCTCGCGGCGATAGTGCTTGCCGAAGTAAACATCGCCGGTCAGCTCACGGCAAACGAGAATGTCGAAGCCGTCACCGATGATCTCGGGCTTGATCGGGCACGCATCCGCAAGTGCCTTGTGCATCTGCGCCGGACGCAGGTTGACGAACAGGCCCAGCGCGGCGCGCAGACCGAGCAGCGCCTTCTCCGGACGCTTTGCACTCGGCACATCGTCCCACTTCGGGCCGCCTACCGCGCCGAGCAGCACGGAATCCGCGTTCTTGCAGATCTCGATGGTCTCATCGGTCAGCGGGATGCCGTTCTTGTCGATCGAGCAGCCGCCTGCGAGGACCTCCTGGAAATTGAACTTATGGCCGAACTTCTCGCCGACCTTATCGAGCACGAGCATAGCCTCGGATACGATTTCCGGGCCGATGCCGTCACCCTTGACAACAGCAATATTGTATTCCATGGGATTATGCCTCTCTCTCCTTGAGCGACTTGAGCAGGCCGCCCGCCTTGATGATGTTCTGGATAAACGGCGGGAATGCAGCTGCCTGCCAGCTCTCGCCCTTGGTAACGTCGGTGATCACGCCGGTGTCGAAGTCTACTTCTACCTCGTCGCCTGCATCAATGCCGTTCGCCGCTGCCTCGCACTCGAGGATGGGCAGGCCGATGTTGATGGCGTTGCGGTAGAAGATACGCGCGAACGAGGACGCGATAACGCAGGAAACGCCGTTCTCGCGGAGAACGAGCGGTGCGTGCTCACGGGAGGAGCCGCAGCCGAAGTTGCGGGTCGCGACAACGATGTCGCCCGGGTGCATATTCTTTACGAAGTCCGCGTCGATGTCCTCCATGGCGTGGGTGGACAGCTCTTTCGGGTCCGCAATATTCAGATAACGTGCGGGGATGATAACGTCGGTATCGACATTATCGCCGTACTTGAAAACCTTGCCTTTTGCGTTCATGGTATGTGTTTCCTCCCTTACTTCAGGTCGTCCGGTGCGCAGATATAGCCTGCTACCGCACTTGCGGCAGCGACGGCCGGGCTTGCCAGATAAATTTCCGAGGTGATATGACCCATACGGCCGACAAAGTTGCGGTTGGTGGTGGAAACCGCCTTCTCGCCGTGCGCCAGGATACCCATATGACCGCCGAGGCACGGGCCGCAGGTCGGCGTGGAAACGATAGCGCCAGCCTGAATGAAGATCTTGGTCAGACCCTCCTCAATGCACTGCAGGTAAACTTCCTGTGTTGCGGGGATGATGATGGTGCGCACATTCGGATTTACCTTGCGGCCCTTGAGGATTTCGGCTGCAACGCGCATATCGTCGATGCGGCCGTTGGTGCAGGAACCGATGACCGACTGCTGAACCTCAATATGGCCGAGGTCGTCAATGGTCTTGGTGTTCTCCGGCAGGTGCGGGCACGCGATGGTCGGACGGAGTGCAGACAGGTCGATCTCGATGGTCTGCTCGTACTCGGCGTCAGCATCGGCCTCGAATGCGGTAACCTCGCGGTTTACGCGGCCCTTGATGTAATTCATCGTCTTGTCGTCTACCGGGAAGATGCCGTTCTTCGCACCGGCCTCGATCGCCATGTTGCAGATGGTGAAGCGGTCATCCATGGACAGCGCGTGTGCACCCTCGCCAACGAACTCCATCGACTTGTACAGAGCGCCGTCCACGCCGATCTTGCCGATGATGTGCAGGATAACGTCCTTGCCGGATACCCATGGGCTCAGCTTGCCGGTGAGCACAAACTTGATGGCGCTCGGCACCTTGAACCATGCCTTGCCGGTCGCCATGCCCGCCGCGAGGTCGGTCGAGCCAACGCCGGTGGAGAATGCGCCCAGTGCGCCGTAGGTGCAGGTGTGGCTGTCCGCGCCGATGATAAGCTCACCGGGAGCGGTCAGACCTTTTTCCGGCAGCAGCGCGTGCTCGATACCCATTGCGCCAACGTCAAAGAAGTTTACGATGTTGTACTTCTTGGAGAACTCGCGGCATTCGAGGCACTGCTCTGCGGACTTAATATCCTTGTTCGGTGCAAAGTGATCCATTACCAGCGCGATCTTGGTGTTGTCGAACACCTTATCGAAGCCCGCCTTCTCCATCTCTCGGATGGCAACCGGACCGGTGATATCGTTTGCCAGCGTGAGATCTACGTTTGCCTCGATCAGCTGACCTGCCGTTACGCTTTCCAGACCCGCATGCTTTGCGAGGATCTTCTGCGTCATTGTCATACCCATAACAGCGTTCCTCCTGCTGAATTAGTCGTTAAAATACTTGTTAATGCCGTTGATGTACGCCTTGATGGACGCCTCCATAACGTCAACCGATACGCCGCGGCCGGTAACAACCTCGTTGCTGCCGTCTACGCGGATCTTGACAATAGCCTCGCTCTGTGCGTCCTCGCCGTCGGTCAGTGCGCGCAGCGAGTAGTCCTCCAGAACGATTTCCTTGCCGATGATCTTGTCGATTGCATGGAACGATGCGTTGATCGGGCCGTCGGAAGCGGCAGCGCGCTCAAACATCTCGTCGCCCTTCTTGACGCGGATAACAGCGGTAGAGGTAATGGTGTTGCCAGAGTTGATGACAAAGCGGTCGAGCGTGTAGCGCTCCTCGCCGGAAACCGGAACAGCACCGATCAGACCCTCGAGGTCGCGGTCCTTGATGACCTTCTTCTTGTCAGCCAGAATCTTGAACTTCTCGAATGCCTTCTCGAGCTTCTCGTGATCGAGCGTGTAACCCAGCTCATGCAGGCGCTCCTCGAACGCATGGCGGCCGGAGTGCTTGCCGAGCACGATGGCGTTCTTCGGGATGCCGACGGATTCCGGAGTCATGATCTCGTAGGTTTCCTTGTTGGCCATTACGCCGTGCTGGTGGATGCCTGCCTCGTGTGCGAACGCATTTGCACCGATGATCGGCTTGGTCGGTGCAACAGCAACGCCGGTAATGGTCTGGATCATGCGGCTTGCGCGGTAGATCTGGGTGGTCTCGATGTTGCAGCCGATGCCGAAGTGGTCGGCACGGGTCTTGAGCGCCATAACGCACTCCTCCATGGAGGCGTTGCCTGCGCGCTCGCCGATGCCGTTGATGGTGCACTCGATCTGGTCAATACCGGCTTCAACGCCTGCCAGAGAGTTTGCAACTGCCATGCCGAGGTCGTTGTGCATGTGGCAGGACAGGATTACGTTCTCGATACCCTCGGTGTGTTCACGCAGATACTTGATGCGGGATGCGTACTCCTGCGGGATCATGTAGCCGACGGTATCCGGAATGTTGATGGTAGTAGCACCGGCCTTGATGGCGGTTTCAACGACGCGGCACAGGAAGTCGAGGTCGGAGCGGGTTGCGTCCTCAGCGGAGAACTCGATGTCCGAACAGAACTTCTTAGCGAAGGCTACGTTGTGCGCTACGGATTCCAGCACCTCATCCGGCGTCATCTTCAGCTTGTACTCCATGTGTACCGGGCTGGTTGCCAGGAAGGTGTGAATGCGGGCAGACTCTGCACGGCGGATGGAGTTCCATGCCGCCTCGATGTCCTGCTCACGGCAGCGCGCCAGCGAGCAGATGGTAGCGCCGCGCACGGTATCAGCGATTGCTGCGATGGCAGCAGCATCACCGGGAGAAGCAGCCGCAAAGCCTGCTTCAATGATATCAACCTTGAGGGCTTCGAGCTGCTTTGCAACCTCGATCTTCTCATTCAGGTTCATGCTGCAGCCGGGAGACTGCTCACCGTCACGCAGCGTCGTATCAAAAATCTTAACTGTTCTTCCCATGGTATCTTGTCCTCTCCTATTCAGAATTTTACCGGGCTTACAGGGACAAAAAAAGCTCCGTCCCTTAATCCAATCATTAAGAGACGAAGCGAAAGCTCCGCGGTACCACTCTTGTTGCCGCAGTATGGTGCGACCCCTCTATGCACATCTGACAATGCGCTCCCCTGTAACGGTGGGTATCCGTTCCCTCCTACCGGTCCGAAGGACTTTCAGCGGACAGCTCCCGGGCGAGTTTCACTGCTTCCTGACGCTGCCTTACACCAACCGGCAGCTCTCTGCGGACAGGGGTGACAATTACTTTACCCGTTCATCACCTTTATCAATATGTTTTTATATTAGACCTCTGAGCCGCTGTTGTCAAGACTTTTTTTAAGGCAGCGCCGGGTATACTGCACCGCAAACAGATTTGACAAACCTTCTCCAATATAGTAAAATAACACTGTGTACAGGAAAACGCTGTTTTCCTGCGCACATCTGTTAAAAGCAGTGAAGAGAAGAGTACGCAGTGAAGTACGTCAAAGCGAGTTCCGGGCGGTGAAAGCGGAACGCGGAGGGCACTGCCGAACATGGTCTTGGAGCTTCGCACCGAACTTACTTTGTAATAGTATGCAAGGCTGCGGCGGCAAAGTCCTGCCGTTATCGAGGACGATGGGTAGCATCCTACCCGCTGAGGCGTCCTTCCGCGAGGAAGGCGTAAAGCAAGGTGGTAACACGGAAGGTTTGTCCTCCGTCCTTGCAGTGGCAAAATACAGGCCATTGCAGGAACGGAGGATTTTTTGTTCCCTGTTCCCTGCTGTCACGCATAAAACATATTTATATATGTAAGGAGAGAATACACGAATGGACAAGAAACCCTATTATATCTCGACGGCGATCGCCTATACCTCGGCGAAGCCGCACATCGGCAACACCTACGAGATCGTGCTGGCCGACGCTATCGCACGCTACAAGCGCATGACCGGTTACGACGTTTACTTCCAGACCGGCACGGACGAGCATGGTCAGAAGATTCAGGAGAAGGCCGAGGCAGCCGGCATCACGCCGCAGCAGCACGTTGACAAGGTTGCCGGTGAGGTTAAGACCATCTGGGATCTGATGAACACCACCTATGACAAGTTCATCCGCACCACCGACCCGATGCACGAGAAAAAGGTGCAGAAGATCTTCAAAAAGCTGTATGATCAGGGTGATATTTACAAGGGTGCGTACAAGGGCAAATACTGCAAGCCGTGTGAGTCGTTCTGGACCGAGAGCCAGCTGAAGGACGGCTGCTGCCCGGACTGCGGCCGCCCGTGCGTAGACGCCGAGGAGGAGGCATACTTCTTCCGCATGAGCAAGTACGCCGACCGCCTGATGAAGCACATCGAGGAGCACCCCGAGTTCATCCAGCCGGAGAGCCGCAAGAACGAGATGGTAAACAACTTCCTCAAGCCGGGTCTGCAGGACCTGTGCGTTTCCCGCACCTCGTTCAGCTGGGGCATTCCGGTGGACTTTGACCCGGGCCATGTTGTTTATGTTTGGCTGGATGCACTTACCAACTATATCACCTTCTGCGGCTACGATCCGGACGGCAACCACGATGAGCACTACAAGAAGTTCTGGCCGGCTGATGTGCACCTGATCGGCAAGGATATCATCCGCTTCCACACCATCTACTGGCCGATCTTCCTGATGGCGCTTGGCGAGCCGTTGCCGAAGCAGGTATTCGGTCATCCGTGGCTGCTGGTCGGCGACGGCAAGATGTCCAAGTCGCTCGGCAACGTTATCTATGCGGACGATCTGGTTCGCCTGTTTGGTGTGGATGCCATCCGCTACTACGTTCTGCACGAGATGCCGTTCGCAAATGACGGTGTACTCTCCTACGAGCTGATCTGCGAGCGCATTAACTCTGATCTGGCAAATGTGCTCGGCAATCTGGTCAACCGCACGATTGCCATGACCAAGAAGTATTTCGGCGGCATTGTTCCGGCGCCGACCGCACCGGAAGCGCTTGATGACGAACTGAAGGCAGTCGCACTCGGTCTGCCGGCGGCTGTTGAGAAGAAGATGGACACCCTGCACGTTGCAGACGCCATCGACGAGGTATTCGCACTGCTGCGCCGCTCCAACAAGTATATCGACGAGACCATGCCGTGGGCGCTCGCCAAGGACGAGAGCAAGCAGGCGCGTCTGGGCACGGTGCTGTACAATCTGCTCGAAGCGATCCGCTTTGCCGCTGTTGAGCTGAAGCCGTATCTGCCGGACACCGCCGACAAGATTTTCGCACAGCTGGGTGTTGAAAACAAGGGCGTTGAGAGCCTGACCTCGTTTGACGGCATGCAGCCGGGTCAGCCGGTCGGCGAAGCCTCCATCCTGTTTGAGCGCATCGACATTCCGAAGAAACTCGCTGAGATCGAGGAGGAAAAGAAGGCTGCCGAGGCCGAGCAGAAGCCTGCAGTTGAGTTCCTGCCGGATATCCCGTTTGACGATTTCTGCAAGGTCGATATGACGGTCTGCAAGGTGCTCGCATGCGAGAACGTCAAGAAGAGCAATAAGCTGCTCAAGTTCCAGCTGGATGACGGCTCGGGCACGCCGCGTCAGATTCTGTCCGGTATTGCCAAGTATTACAAGCCGGAGGAGCTGGTCGGCAAGACGGTCGTCGCCGTTACCAACCTGCCGCCGCGCAAGATGATGGGTCAGGAGTCCAACGGCATGCTGCTTTCCGCCGAAAAGGACGAAAAGCTCAACCTGCTCATGCTGGACGACAGCATTCCGGCTGGCGCCAAGCTGTGCTAAAATAAACACACTTTACAACGGATTCCGCAGGGCGGGGTACCCTTACCCCGCCGCACATAGACAGGAACACTCGGTTGCAACGGCGGGCTGAGGGCAGCCCGCCCTACGAATGGGTTAACAGATGTGTTATCCCATGTATAATTTCGCACATACTACAATCAACAATTTAGGAAGCGAAAATTATGACAAGAGGGCGAAATGCAATGTGGATCATTTATGCGCTGCTCTCTGCGGTATTTGCCGCACTGACAACGATTTTAGCCAAAATCGGCGTGGAAAACGTGGACAGCACGCTTGCTACTGCTATCCGAACCGCTGTGGTGCTCGTGATGGCATGGGGCATGGTCTTCCTGCTGGGAAAACAGGGCGGCGTAAGCGCAATCGGCGCCAAAAGCTGGGTATTCCTTACCCTGTCCGGATTGGCGACCGGCGGTTCGTGGCTGTTTTACTACAAGGCCCTGCAGATGGGCGAGGCCAGCCGTGTAGCGCCGATCGACAAGCTGAGCGTTGTTATCACGATGATTCTGGCGTTTGTTGTTCTGCACGAGACCGTGACGGTCAAGGGCGTGATCGGCGGTATTCTGATTGCGGCAGGCACGCTGTTTATGATTCTGTGATATATTTTAAGCAAAAGAGTTAAGAACAGAGTGGAGAGTGAAGAGTGGAGATTTATGTTCTCTGCACTCTCCACTCTTCACTCTGTTATTGAGGGTTTTACATGCACAAAAAATACTTCTTTTTTGATATTGACGGCACGCTTTCCACCGGTCTCACCACCATGATGCCGGAAAGCGCAGTAAAGGCACTGGCGCAGCTTCGTGCGAACGGCCACTTTACCGCCATTGCGACCGGACGGCTGCAGGCATCTGCAGCCGCCGTTGCCGCGCGCTACGGCTTCACGGACATTGTAGCGGACGGCGGCTGGAGCGTAACGCACAACGGCGAAATTGTCGAGATGGAGTCGCTGCCGGCGGCCGACTGCATTGCGCTGATCGAGCGGCTCGAGCAGGCCGGTATTCCGTGGGCGGTGTCGCCGGAGAATGAGAAACTATGCGTAACAACGGATAAAAATTATCTTCCGTATGCGCCGGAGAACTACTTCCCTGTTCTGTGGGACCCGCATTTTGATTATCACAGGCTGGAGCATCTGTACAAGGTTTACTACGTCTGCACGCCTGATGAGGAGAATCATATTGACGCGGGCGGTCTGCCGCTTGTGCGGTACAATCCCCATGTGATTTTCGTTGAGCCGAAGGAAAAACAGCGAGGTATTCGCTATTTTCAGCAGCTTTTATCCATTCCGGATGAGGATATTGTGGTGTTTGGCGACGGTATGAACGACATCTGCATGTTCGGTCAGGGATGGCTGTCTATTGCGATGGGCAATGCCCGCGCCGCGCTCAAGGAGAAAGCGGATTACATCACAACCGACGTGGATAAGGACGGACTTTGGAACGCCTGCAGGCATTTCGGCTGGATTTGAGGAAGGTTTACTATGCTTTTTGATACACATGCACACTATGACGATGAACGGTTCGAAGAGGACCGCGATACGCTGCTGGCTTCCATGCCCGAGAACAATGTCGGCCTGATTCTCAATCCCGGCTGTGATGTGGAAAGCTCGCGCAAGGCGGTCAGCTACGCGAATAAATATCCATTTGTATATGCGGCGGTCGGTATTCACCCGGAGAACATCGAGGACGGCTGGGAGGCTGATCTGGAGACCATCCGCGCACTGGCACAGAACGAAAGCAAGGTTCGCGCCATCGGCGAAATTGGTCTTGACTATTACTGGGAAAAAGACGAGCGTGCGCGTGCGCGGCAGCAGGTTGTATTTGCCCGCCAAATGGAGCTGGCGCGTGCACTGCACCTCCCTGTCATCGTGCATGACCGCGATGCGCACGCCGACAGCATGGAGATCACCCGTCGGTATCCGGATGTGATCGGCGTGTACCACTGCTATGCCGGTCACGTCGAAATGGCACGTGAACTGCTGAAACTCGGCTATTATCTGTCGTTTACCGGTGTTATCACATTCAAAAATGCCAAAAAGGCGAAGGAAGTCATTCGCGAAGTGCCGATTGAGCGACTGATGATCGAGACCGATTCGCCCTACATGGCACCCGAGCCGTTTCGCGGCCGCCGTAATTCCTCGCTGTATGTGCATCGCATGGCTGAGACTATCGCGGAAATCAAGGGCATAAGTGCCGCAGAGGTTGAACGGATTACAACCGAAAACGGCAGACAGCTGTTTGGTATTTCCGGGTAAGATAGAACAAAACAGGGACAAGAGGTAAAATCTCTTGTCCCTGTTTTGTATGGTGGAGACGGTGGGGATCGAACCCATGACCTCTTGACTGCCAGTGTGTATTCGTTGTTGTAAAATACAACATAATGGCATTTAATACACCGACACAGCGCCGGATATATGATTGTTCATAAACTTTATTGCAGGTTAATGAAAACGGCTTCTACCTGCATAAGCACCAAATAAACACCAAACAAGCACCAGATTTTCCGCGTCAAACCACCCGCTCGAACGCAGCTCTGCGCCGGTCTGTACCGCTGTTTTACCGAACACTTGTGCGCCTGCTTTTACGCTCTGTAAACGGTACTGAGTGTGCGCCGTTAAACCATCCACCGAGCGGGCAAAACGCCCGCAGCGGGCATTACAGCCGCCGCATGGCTATGCTGCATTACGCCTATCCAAAATCAACTAAATATCTGTTAGTAGAATTCAATCATAAATTCCAATATCTGTTCATCTGTCATTTTATCCTCTGCGCGGTACTGCTGAATCAAGTGCTGTGCCATTATGTCGTTCTGATAATCCTGCTCTAAGATTTCGGTTGCCGTTTTGGCTTCTTCCATATATTTTCCCTCCACGCAGTTAAGATATTTCTCGCAGCCATTGCAGAATTTCCTCGTCCGACATCCCCTCGTCCCGGAACTGATTGACGATTGTCTGCTCCAACGGCAGATAATCCTGTTCGATAATCTCCGTTGCCGTCCGATTATCCCGCTCGAGCTGTGTATCTATGGCGCGGTTAATGAACCCGTTCAGGCTTTCGTTCCGCTGTTCTGCGTGCGCCTGCAATTCTGCCTTGTGCCCTTTGGGAACGCGCACCTTGATCTCGTCATACGCTTTCGCATTATAGCGTTCGTTCGCCTTGCGGCGTGCTTCACTGATCGGCATATATACCATCTCCATTCTACCTTAATTATACTGCAAATTCTACACTGGGTACAGTACAAATATATACGAAATTTACGATACAGATTCAGACAGCCTGACTATTGAATGTACTGGGTACAGTGTATTATAATAGCGCTGTAAACGAGCTGTATGCGCTTTGAACCGTTTGTTGCAGAACTGCATGGCGAGCGGGAAGAAACGAACACAGCATCCATCACAGAGCAAACAGGAGGAACATTACCATGAAAGAAAAGCTGACCGACAAGCAGGTTCTTGACAAGATTGAAACGTACATCCGACTGACTAAGCTGCCAGATAGCAGTCGTTATGATATGGCTACCAGCGAACTTTTCGCACTCATGCATATGGAGCAAAAAACAGATCCGATCCTTTGGGCGTACAGTCTAGGATTAGCCCGCGGCTATCGTATGCACGCCGCCCGCTCGAAAGCGTAACATAAAACCAACAGCAAAACAGCCGCCCCGAAATGGAGCGGCTGTTTTCATAAGTGCTGATGTTGATTTGGTAAGCAAGTTTCCGCAAGTAAAAACCAAGTTTCACCAAGTCGAAAGCTAAGTTTTGTTAAGTTACAGAATCTTTTATTCCGCTATATTGATGAATTTCTCCAGCATTTGAACATCTGTACCGGCGCAGAACTGTGAAACGCATTCCTCTGCATTTGCATAATCATGATCAAGGCGAAACAATGACCATGCATGATTTGACACATGATCTCCGGTATCAGCGACATTATCCAAATCATGAACAAACTTTTGTGCTGCCTTAAACATATCTTCGGTTCTTTCGCGCGCCCATGCAGTATCACCCTCTGTATCTGGAACAACGCCCAAATACCCGTGTTGTAAAGCTGTATCCCTCAATGCCGCCATAGTAAGTGGGCAATCTTTCATTTGTGGCATTAGGTCAGTAATCTGTGCTTTAGTCGGCTTGTCGAGCAGCTTCAAGGCTTGTAAAGCTGCAATCTGCTCCGGCGTTGGCAGTGGATCGCGATGTGTACGCAGTACCGCCAGACAATCTTCTTTCCGCTTTGATAAGCGTTCTGAATAAAGCGCTCGTATTGCCTCTGTTTCCGTGCGGTATGTGGTTTCTGCCTTTTTCATTTCCTCATCATATCCAGCGCTGCCCTTGAATCGTTCCAGCTCTTTGATCGTTACTTGATAACGTTTGACAGCACCTTTCATTTCATCACGGAATCCGGTAATATCAAAATAAAACTTTTGAAAATTATTCATTAAAACTCCTTTTTGCATATCATACTCATTCAATTTAATTCATTCTGCTGTTCTAACCGTTCCACACGGCGCAGCAGATTAGCTTGTTCATCATACTTTGCAGCATACTCTAAAACCGCTCTTGCGGCATTTACGCGCGTTTGCGGCGGCGCTGTATTATCCTGCATGATTGCTTGAATTGTCTGTGCGGCACTCTCCAGCTGTTCATTCAGCGCAGCCGCTGCACGCTGCATAGTTTCTGCGCGCCGCTGATCGAGAATGGTGCAGAACTCCGGTTCTTTCAGATAACGCCATAACGTGCTCTCCGAAATACCGGAGTATTCTGATGCCGCACGGACAGAAGAACAGGCCAGCAAAGCAGCAAGCGCTTTATCTCGATTGCCTTTCATTCAAAATCCTCGATTCTTCGGTTTGATGCTGGGTGTGCAAGCTGCTTTGCAAATTTCAGATAGTTCAATGCCGCTTGATTGCTTGCATCAAACTGAATTTGCTGTGCTTCGCCACGCTCTGCAAATAGAGTGATGAGTTCGGAACCGTACACGGTAAAAGCAGAGCCATCTGTATATTTTACAATGTACTTCGGAAAGCTGTCCTCGTGTGTTTCCAGTAATTCAATACGCTTTTTCAACGACAATTTGCTTCCCTCCGTTGGCTGCATTCCTTGCAATAAACTGCTGTACTGAACAAATCAAAATCCGGAAAACTCTGTGCCATCTCGATAAGATCAACAGGATGTACTTTGCCGCACTGCGGGCAATAAGTATATACTTCGTGCTCTGCCAAATCTACGCGCTTTCCGTGATGCTTGATAAAAAACATAATAGAAACTCCTTTTCACGTTACTTCATTTAATTCTTCTAACTTCAATAAAATACGTTCTTCCACGCTCCCACCGTATTTCCACGCCTGCCAGCCTGTGCCGTGATATGCGTCCTCACGGATAATACGTTCACGGAAACGTGCAAGGCGTGCCGAGCGTTTCAACAGAAACAGTGCTCGGTCAACCTGTCGCCGCGCGTACTCTGCGTTGCAGTGTAGCCGTTCGCCAGTCTGTGTAAGTGTCAGGTTCTCATAGAAGCGGGAACGCACGGCCTCTTGCTGGATAGGTGACAGCTTTGCTATTTCCGTGTCCAGTGCGTGGCGCAGCTGTTCGCAATACACGCGCCGTTCTGTGTTCTCGAAAGCCTGTTCGGCTGCGTGGTCAGGTGTCAGCTCTCCGCGCGGTGTTTCGCTCCCGTCCTCGCCGGTGACAGGCTCGTCCAGACTGCACGCACGATTCAGCGGTTCGCGCTTGGTTCGCTCCGTCTGGAATCCGATCAGTTCAAAGAACACGCGCTTAACGGCATAGCCGAGAACCGATGTAAACAGCGTGCCGCGCTGCGGCTCGTACACCTGCACAGCCTGCGCGATGGCAAGGAAGAAACATTGTTCTACGTCCTCCCATGTAATGCCGGCCTGCGCCGTTCTCGCGCCCGCTCGGACATACAGCTGACGGAACAGCATCGCAAGCAAGCCTGAATTCTGCTCCCACAGTGAGGCAAGCGCGGCGTGGTCGCCCTGCTTTGCTTGTGTAGCCAGTTCTTCGTTTGTCGCACCTTTGCATTGCAGCCCTTCACCCATCTATACACCTCTGATGCACCAGCATCCCATACTCGATGAACAGAATACGCAGATTCTCCCACACATCCGCGCCGTTCCTGCCGCGCGCCCATTCGTTGGCGAGCGCATACTGCAGCTGTGCCGCGCGCTCCATCGGCGGGCAGTGCGCCCAATCGGTCAGCTGTTCCTTGAAAAGCTGCGCCTGCTTCCGTGTCAGCACGTTCTCCCGGTAGTGCCGATAGATCATGGTCAGCGCGATATACGCCGCTTGTTCGCTCTCCGGCAGATCGAGCGGGAACGGCTGTTCATTCCACGCGGCTGCAATCTGCTGTTCGGTCATGCAATCCCTCCTTAAAACGGCGGCTCACTCGGCAGGGCAGGCGAGGCTTGCTGCTCCCAGCCGAACGGCTTCTCTTTCTGTCCCGGCTCGACAAAGCGGCGCGATTTTGCAAGGAAATGCAGGCGGACATTGCCTGTTTCGCCATAGACGCGGTTTTTCAGACACGAAATAGCACTGTCACAGCCTTTCTCTGCCGCTTCGTTTTCATCCAGCCGCCGCATATTGAATACATTACACGCGATATTGGTAATCGTGGACAGACCGCCTACCTCATCATTGTCGCGCACCGCCTGTCCGCCGGTCTTGCGCGGGTGAACGACCAGATGCACCAGAACGCCGTGCTTCTCAGCAAATTTGCGCAGCTTTATCGTGAAATCCGCCTGCGACTGGTAAAAATCCCGCTCGTTCCGGCAGGTGTGCACGGTCATCAGGTTATCGACCAGAAACACGCGGCAGTTGTAGCGTCGGTACGCCTTTTCAAATGCCCGCAGCACGCTTTCTGCCTCGTCTGCGCCTGCAATGCGGTTGTCGTACAGCCAGAACCGCCCGTTCAGCCAGCTGTCGATTTTGCGCTGAACGGACTGCGGCACGAACTGCGTCACACGGCCTGCCCGCTCGTCCATGCGCTCGCAGACATGGAGTTCTCCAGCAGCCTGCAAGTACACACCGTAACGAAAGCGGTTCGCCGGAATCTCACCCGAATACACGCACACGTTTTCGCCCTGCTCCACGCTTTCGAGTGCAAGCTGCGTTAAAATCGTGCTTTTGCCCTCGCCGCGTCTGCCCGTCCATACGCACAGATCACCCATGAACAGCCCGCCGCACATCCGGTCAATGCTCGGCAGACCGGACATGACACGCGGCAGACTGGACAAATCCACCGGCGCAATATCGGCAATGTTGAGCAGACCGAGCGTTTCCGCCGCGTGTACGCCGTCCATAATGGCGCTCAGACGTTCCGCGCCCTGCCGGTAGAGGATTTCGTTCGCGTCCTTGCTCGTGCCGTACCGGGCGAAATCAGGCACGCAGATGGCGCATTCCAGCTTGTCGGACAGCGCCCGCACCATCTCCTGACCGGCGGCATCGTTATCCCCGATGATCGCCACCCGGTCGTACTGCGAAAGAAAGTCCGCACAGGTGTCCAGCCATGTGAAGTCCTTGCACCCGCTCGGCACGGAAACACAGTTGCCGCCGTGCGCCTGATACCCTGCCATTGCGTCAAACTCGCCCTCGAACAGATACAGCGTGCCGTTTTTCGGCTGGCACAGGTGCATACCGAATAGCACCGGCTTGGTGTCCTTCTCGCGGCGCGCCTTGCGCTCGCCCTTGTCCAGCTTGCGCGCCGGACGGTATTTGATGAACACCGGCTGACCGGTTTGGAATGCCTCAGGCGTTTCGTAATATGGGAACACCACTTCGCCCTTGTCATTGCCGCCCACGCCGTAGGCAGCGGCGGTTTGCTCCGAAATGCCGCGCTGCCCGATGTACTGCATCGCCGTGCCTGTCCGGTCGATTGCGGGCGGCTTGGGCTTGACATAGGTATGCTTTACCGGCGGGGTATACACCGTGTTCGGCTGTTCGCCAAAGTCGCGCAGCAGCTGCGAGAAATGCCCCTGCTTGCCGCATGAGCCGCGCAGACAGATAAAAGTGTGCTTGTCCATATTGAGCGCGAACGTGTACTTGTCGCCGTGCTGACCGCCGCGGCAGTACGGGCACAGGCGCGGCTGGATCTCCGCACCCTGCACCCGGTAGTCGCCCAGATGGGCGCGGGCAAATTCAATCTCGTTCAAGTGAAACCCTCCTTAGTTTACGAATTTCATTTCCGGCTCGGCGGGCGTGTTCGGCTGCTCACGGCGTGCCCAGTTGCGCGCGGCAGCCTGCCAGTCCCGCATCCTGCTGCGTCCGGCCATCCAGCCGTTCGCCGTGTAGTAATCGACAAACCGTTCCGCATCCATGCTTAGGCTGTGCTCCCTGCAGTAGTCCGCAACCTCGGAAACAGAGGGCGGTTGAAAGCGCTTGCGCGTTGCGGGCGTGTCCGTACTATCACTTATATTCTCTTTATATTCTCTGATAGCTGAATTTAGCGAGGGGTTTTGCTGTTTTTGACAATGGGGGTAGCTAAAATTAGCTATACCCTCGTTGTTTTCAGCGATAGGGCAGATGTGCCGCACGCCTGTTTCGGGGTCTGCCTGCAACCGTATTAAACCGCAGCTGTTAAGTTCAGAAACCAGATGGGAAAGGCGGCTTTTCGATATGTGCAGGCGTTCTGCAAGCGCCGCGTTGCTCGCCCAGCAGAAACCACGTTCGTTGGAGAAAGCCCATACTAAACCGTAAAGCAGAACAGCACGCGGGGACAGACGCTCGTCACGATAAATGTTTTCGGGGATAATGATGAAGTTTTCCTCCAACCATCACCACCGCCCCCGCTCGTCCACCGGACGAATCCCGCGCGCCGTCTGCGCCTCGTCCGCAAGCGGATTTTCGAGATAAGCAAGCAGCGCGTCAAAGTTCAGCAGGCGGCGCTTGCCAGCACCAACGGGAACGGACGGAATTGCACCAGTTCTCACTAAGCGACGAATAAAGGATAAGGAAACAGGTGTATTAGGGTCAATCTGTCTCAGTTCTTCCAGAGCTTGTTGTGGGAATCTCATTCTCACAAGATCATGCATTATCGTTCACCTCCTTGCTCAATTCGACAATAATTGCGCGAATTTTTGCCTTATCCATATCTGAAAGCTCATGCCGCAGTTTGCGAGAAAAGTTACCGTCGTTCAGACCAAATTTCTCGGCAACTTGCCAAAAACGCAGATTTGCAGCCTTAATTTCTTCTCGGATTTCATTATTTTTCATTTTTCCACCTCCTGATTGCATTATAATTCCAAATCATTAAAATAGCAACACCAACATTATAGTATATATTTTTCAAAAATAACTAATTTATTATTTACAACAACAAGATAATATGATATGATGCAAATGAGGTGAAAGCCATGAACATATCCGAGAGATTTGCCGAAAAACTAAAGGCATATCGTAAAGAAAAGAATTTAACACAAGAAGAACTCTTTGAAAAATCAGATGTTGCAATTAACACTATTCGTTCTTATGAACAAGGAAAAGGCAATCCAACATTGAACAATATTGCCTTGTTAGCAAGTGCTTTAGGCGTTACCATAGGGCAATTATGTAGCGAAGATGAACCGAAGAAGAATATGAAAATCGAAACATATTCTGATTTAATCTGTGTATTATCGCAACTTTCTGACCTTGATTTAGCGCCTGGAATATTCTGCAATGGAACTCCCGCCACTTCTGGAACTGTTGGCATAGAGTGTAATAACGAAGTTTCCTTTCCGCATGATGGCGATATTTGCGAAGAATATATTGTGAAAATTACATTTGCGGACAAAACGCTATATGATTTCTTTTCAACATATAAAAAAATGTTAGAAATGATTGATAGCGAAAGCGACCCTTTAGGGAAAAAAACGCTACAGAGTATGAAAAATGCTTGGCTTGAAACGCAAATGCGAAACAGGAAAGACGATTGGTTAATTGCACCATTCTAAAAGGAGGACTGACCATGGCAACCATCAAGCAGCGCGGCGACAGCTACAAGATCACCGTTTCCTGCGGCTACGACCTGAACGGCAAACAGATACGCCGTCACCTGACATGGACACCCGAGCCGGGCATGACAAAGCGCCAGATTCAAAAGGAACTTGACCGGCAGGCCGTGCTGTTCGAGGAGAAATGCCGGAACGGTCAGGTGCTCGACGGCAATATCAAGTTTGCCGAGTTTGCGGAAAAGTGGTTCGCGGACTATGCCGAAAAGCAGCTGCGGCCGACAACTATTGCCGGGTATCGTCAGCTGATCGGGCGCATCAATGCAGCACTTGGACATATGCGCATGGACAGGCTGCAACCGCATCATATTGTATCGTTTTATAACAATCTGGCAGAAACCGGCGTGCGTGAGGATTGCAAGCAGCATTGCATTGTGAATATGAAAGAACTACTGCGTTCCCGCTCGTTGGTGCAGACCAAATTCGCAAAGCAGGCTGGCGTATCGGTCGCCACGCTGAACAGTATCAATCGTGGAAACAATATATCTGCTGAAAGTGCGGAACGTATTGCCGCAGCACTTGCGCTGCCGGTCAAAGAGCTGTTTGCACCGGCAGAGGCAGGAAAAACGCTTTCAGGTAATACCGTGCTGCATTATCATAAGTTGTTGTCTACGATTCTGACAACGGCAGTACGCTGGCAGGTTATCACGTCCAATCCGTGTGAGCGTGTCGCACCGCCTAAATCAGATCGCAAGGAAGCCGTCTATCTGGACGAGGAACAGGCGGCAGACCTGCTTGCAGCGCTGGACAAGGAGAGTATGCAGCATCAGGTGATCGTGAAGCTGCTGCTGTTCACGGGTATGCGGCGCGGCGAGCTGTGCGGACTGGAATGGAAAGACATTGATTTCGAGCGGGCGGTTATCTTCGTGCGGCGTTCGTCGCTTTATCTGCCGGGCAAGGGCGTATTTGAGGACGAAACCAAGAATGAAACATCTGAACGCTGCATGAAAGTGTCTGCGGACGTTGTGACCATGCTCAAAGCATGGAGAGCCGAGCAGTCCAAACAGCGCCTGCGCATGGGCGACCAGTGGCAGACGAGCGACCGGCTGTTCACCGCATGGAACGGCGCACCCATCCGACCGGACGTAATTACAGCGTGGTTTCATAAGTTCGTCACCAAGAACGGACTGCCGCCGATTCACATTCATTCCCTGCGGCATACCAACGCAACGCTGCTCATCGCCGCTGGTACGAACCTGACAACTGTCGCGGCACGGCTGGGACACGCGAACTCGACCACCACCAGCAAGATTTACGCACACGCCATCAAGTCGGCAGATCAAGCCGCCGCCGAGGTTTTGCAGGATATTCTGCACCCGGTCAAAAAGCAGGCATAGCAAAAGGGCGTTCCCAACGCGGGAACGCCCTTGTTTTTGCCTTATAAGCACCAAATGAACACCAAACAGGTTTTGCAAGATTACTAAATTGCTCGAAAAGTAAACAAAAACCGCTCATTTCAAAGAAACAAGCGGTTTACAATGGTGGAGACGGTGGGGATCGAACCCATGACCTCTTGACTGCCAGTCAAACGCTCTCCCAGCTGAGCTACGCCCCCGATTCGGCTAATAAACTTTGCATAAAAATTATAACGCAACGGATTGGTTAATGTCAAGCACAGAGTATCTGGCAGTATCACCGAAATCGCAAAGCAAAAATTGGTAGTGCTGCCGAAAATTTAGGCGGAACTGCCAAGTTTTATCCTCTCCTATTAGCTTTGCAAACCGCTTTCTGTTATACTGTTTGCATAAGGAAGTGACAGCCATGTATTTCGCGTACGGACAGACCGAAACCGATTATCTCAAGGCCAAAGACAGCAGACTTGCCGCTGTCATCGACCGGCTCGGCCATATTAACCGAACAGTGGACACCGACCTGTTTTCATCGGTCGTGCACCATATCATCGGGCAGCAGATTTCCACAAAAGCACAGGCGACCATCTGGCAGCGCATGCAGGACGCGCTCGGCACGGTAACCGCCGACAGCATCGCCGCAGCCGGTGTTCCCCTGCTGCAGTCGCTCGGCATGACCTTCCGCAAGGCGGAATACATCACGGCTTTTGCCGAAAAGATACGCAGCGGCGCTTTCAATCTGGAAAGCGTGAAGCACATGAGCGACGCGGATGCAATCCGCGCACTCAGTTCGCTTAAGGGTATCGGCGTATGGACTGCCGAGATGATCCTGCTGTTCTGCCTGCAGCGGCCGAACGTGTTCAGCTACGATGATCTGGCGATCCAACGCGGACTGCGCATGGTATATCACCACCGCAAAATTGACCGCAAACTGTTTGAGAAATATCATCGGCGATTCAGTCCGTACTGCAGCGTGGCCAGTCTGTATCTATGGGAAGTCTCCGGCGGTGCGATACCGGGTATGCGCGATTATGCGCTTGTAAACAAATAAAAATCCGTTCCGGCTGCTTCTTCACGGAACGGATTCATCAGAAAATGGAGTGTTGACAGACACCTGCTTTTCCGTTGTCTGCACATATATAGTAGCGATATTTTCCGCGTTTGTCAACCTTTTCAGCGTTTTTTGTGCAACGTTTTAACCCGATTCGTCAAAATTCGCAATTCATCGACCGAATCAGCAAATTTTCGGTTAAAAATACCGTATAGAGAAAGTCCCGGACAGTTTTCCGCTGCCCGAGACTTGGGGTGGTTTTATTTTGATTGCATAGTTGATAGTTTCATGCGAGAATGGCTGGTGCATCAGCAGGAATACCGGGCAGGAGAAATCACACGAGAAGAATACTTTGAGTGGAAGCTGAACTGGCCGGACACCTGCGACGATCTGGGCAAGGTCACACCGACTATTAAGTGGCGCAAAAATAAATAAAGAGAAGCAAAAAAACGCCCTGCTGAATTTTGTCGTTCAGCAGGGCGGTTTTACTTGTCCTTTGCAATTATTCTCAGCGATACTGTTCAGACTAACTTAGTATCAAATCAGTATCAGCAGGCAAAGCGACAGGCAAAAAAGCCTGTATTTATGCGGGTTTCGGAGGGTTCCGAAATTATTCCCACTCGCTCCTGTCAGAAGTGTTCTAAACAGTTTTGCTTATGGGATTTAGCTCAGAGTATTGGTATTCTTTTCATTATTCAGATAGTAGGGGCTATCTGATTTTATGTTGCCATGGTGTTGCCAAGAGTCCCAGCCTCAGTATAGCAGATTGTGTAGTGAGGCTCAATACACCGAAACCACAAATTATGTTTTGAACACAAAACGATAGAGATTTTTTAGAGGAAGGGCAGCTTTTCTGCGAACTACCTAAGCTTTTTTAGTGGTATACATAGAACCTCGTATGCATATTTGTAGACATTATTGGATGCTTCATCCGGCGAAAAATCTCCGTGTGCAAGACAGCACCTAAGCATATACAACACGACCACTATTGCTCGACTTATTTTCACATCGTCTTTAACAAACGAATATGCGCCAATCTTTTTGCTCCTGTCTGGACTTCCTACATCCTCGGGCTTGGAAAGAACGGATTCAATCACATATGGAGTCATTTTGCCATAGCAGCGTAAACAAGATTCCCGTTGCGTAGGTGTCAAACTAACATATACTGATTGCTGTTGTAAGGCCTCTTCATCATACTCGTCTTGCTCAAAATGAAAAATCTCAACACCTGTACTTTTTTCTTTGACCGATGTAATAATTTTGCCGCGAATTCGAGTGCATTCGTAATGGTTTTTATAGTAATCAAAGCGTTCAGCAGCATTTAAGTTCTTAGAGGCAACGCTAGAGAAAGAAATAGCTTGTCTCGTACCTATGTATTCCTGCGTCATAAGAGCCGCATTTTGGAGTGCTTCATGCAAGTTTGCCACATTATCCCTGTAGGAAGCCCCCTCGGAGTCCTCTGCTCTCAAAAGATTTACGATATATTCTCTGAATCTATTAGATGTTTGAGCAATAGAATCAATATGCTCTTTATCGTTTTTTCCTGCAATTTCACCGCTATAGTTATACCACGCATTAAAGGCGATCCAGGCCTTCATAAAAGCAGAGTAATAATCAATTCTAATATCTATGGTATCTATCCAGTCTTTATAGCCAGGCATTCTTAATCACCTCACTTTGCAAAAAGCACTTTCTGATCCATCGTTCTCAAAGCCTTTTGCTCAAGCAGGTAAGCTTCATAACGTTTTTGATTTGCCTGGAGCGCAAGCTTATTTATTCTATCCTGAATTTCGGCATTTTTCAGAATAGGGATTGGTATTTGACTCACATGCGTTGCATCAATCTCATCAATTACAGACCCATACGTATAGCGTGTAATCAACCGATAGCCATATTGCGAAGACAAAAATACACTCAGATATCCAGCTATTTCATTATTTGCAGGCACTACACGAATAATGTGTTGATTAGCTGTCCAATTCTCCCAGTGTTTTCCGACCAGCGCAACTTTTCCTATGGTTCCACTACAAGTTATAAGCGTCATGTTTTCATGCAGTTCTAGTTGTTCCTCTATACGCTCACCGTGCTGTGTTACCGAAAGATACTTCTTATTTGTAGGGTCTAATTCTCCTAATTGTTTGCCACCGATAAAAATTCGCCCATGTCCTTCATCTACATAGACACGCTTGAATCGGCCCGGTAGAATAACATTACGGCTTATCCTGCAATCACCAATCGTCGTCACCTCTGCTGCGTTTTTATTGAGATAATTAACGATAGCTTTTACAATAGGCACATGATAAGACGCATCCACACGGTTGTTAAGTTGACTTAATTTTACCAGAAAAGTTTCAACTGGAGCATCCTGAACGAAATCATCCACTCCAATCTCTTCAATGGGAGGTAATTTCAATTCCTGCACCAACAAATCCATAGCTTCATCCAGCAATTTATTGGATTCATCTCTGAGAGCATAGGAATCAATGACCATCTTATGAATTTCCTGTTTGATTTCTACCGGTGCATTTGGGATAGGAACGTCAGCTAAATGTTCAGGTTCAATATGCGTAATAACCGCTCCATAGCTATTGGTCAACAATATTTGCTGTCCAATTTTACTCTTAAGATATGCATAAATGTATCCTGCGTTATCATCGTTACTATCAATCCGCAATAGATCATGGCTGAAAATCAATCCGTCGAGGGTATCCGACACATAAGCCACTTTTCCAATTGTGCCAGAACACGTCATAAGAATTTGGCCTTTTTTGACTCGCAGAGCATCGATATCGGTATCCGTACGCTTAGAGATATAGCCGTCTGGAGTAGGCTTTATATCCACAATAGAAGATGGCTGATAAATTGGATACTCAGAGTGGTCTACCCAAATTCTCTTAAACCGCGCTCCAGTGTAAGAACTCGTTAGTCCATCATCCCCACCCAAAGCTATTGCTGGGAATTTACCGTGGATTACGATTTCTCTAGCCTGTTTTGCCTCCACATCATATACGCTGGCTTCCAAACGCTTCCCACGTGCGATAATATCTGAAAGTGTAACAGAACACCATTTTACAGGAGATTCATCAATTTCAGCTTCTTCGAAATTCTGAAGCTGATAAGCAACATTCTCGCTTACCATGATAACCCCTCTCTCTTTTTCCATTCAGCAAAAATAGGCGGTACATCCGATGTTTGGTCATCTTCAACCTTTCTCTTTTGCTCATGTGCTACAGTTCGAGATCCGTCTCCCGTTTTTCCTAATACCAAAACGCTGCTTGTATCCGGGACTAAAATTTCATTTCCTTCTTTATCTCGCTTAAAGATCGGATTTCCACGCTTATCATGACCAACCTTATCCACCATTGCCATGAAAATGTTATAATCAGCCATCGTACCGCTTTTTTCCTCAGCGTCCTTTTGCTCCTTGGTTTTCTTCTGCAAGAATAAGACCGATGTCTGTGTACCGTTTCTCGGCTGGAATGTATCGACATGGAGATCAACACTAGCAATTATGCGGTGGTTTTTAATTAACCACTCACGGATATACCCCAGTCCTGGTGCACCTAAAATATTGTCAGGTAATACTATGCCCATTCTACCGCCAGGAACAAGAAGCTGCGTGCAGCGTTCAACAAACAAAATTTCAGGAGGAACGGACGACTGCAAACGATCAGTCATCTTCCAAGTATTGGAGTCTTTATCGTTTTCCCAAACATGTGCGAGATCAAATTGTTCCAAAATATCTTTATCTTTAATAGGAATTTTACTACCAAACGGTGGATTAGTTACAATCACATCAAAAAAGCCAATAGTTGAATGGTTACGAATACTCGACTTGTCAATTCCTAAAGCTTCAGCAAGACTCGTCCTGAAATCTTCGGTCCATTCATGAGGAGGCAACAAAGAGTTATTTTGCAGAATATTTCCGCTTCCGTCATTATTCATGACCATGTTCATCTTAGTTGCTTTAACCAAGTCAGGATTTATATCAAAGCCAAAGTAATTTACTTTGGCCATATCCGATACCCGATCCTGAAATGCGTTTTCAGCATCAGAATCCCACTTATCACGAGGGACTCCTAATTCTTTTGCAAAATCTCTTTCAAGTTGACTCATAACATGTGTCATAGCCGTAACTAAAAATCCGCCTGTGCCACATGAACTGTCCAATACCTTTTCATCCACTTGGGGATTGATCATTTCAACGACCATCTTCATAACATTACGTGGGGTAAAGAATTCTCCTCGATCTCCACGCAAGTTAGCGCCGACAATTTCTTCGTAGGCTTTGCCCTTAATGTCAATATTAGTATGAAGTAAGCTGTACTTTTGAAGCTCACTCACAATATATGCCAAACTCCGAGGCGAAAGCTTGATTTCATCGTTTGTGTCAAAGATCAACCGATATTTTTTCTTGTTTTTTACTCTTTCAAAAATTTTGGAAATTCTTTTTTTAACTGTAAGCTGACCATCAGGATTCGAACGTTCTTCCGATGTAGCATAAAACTCAAGTGGCTTCGGAATGTTTCGTTCATCTTCAATTTTGCAAAAGATAACCTTCAATAGTTCAAAAAAAGCGGGTTGCTTTTGCATACCATCATTAACATAAATATGATTATGGCAGGTCTTGAAGGTGAACAAAAGGTTATCATCATATGCGTTTTTAAGAGACGCACGACTCGGACGATTGATATCTTCCAAATTCCCATCGGCAGACGGAATATCATTGTAATCCATAAAGTCAATCTGACCTTTATCATTTACATATTTCCGAAAAACTTCTTTTTGTCTGCCGTTTGTCCACATGCCCCACTCACAGTTAGGACATGCGGACATGTAAGATTTTAATTGTTCAACGCCATCCTTAGCGTTTCTTGCATCTACAGTTTCTTTTTTGCACTCAATAATGATCTTGATATTTTCCTGGGTCTGTGCGGTGTCTTTAGACTCAAAAATAACAATATCAGCTCTAGGCTTTCTAGAGCCCAACTGTAGCGTGTACTCTACTCGAATTTGTTCTGGAAAATATTTGTGTTCATTTACTAACCGCTTTTCGACAGTTTGACGCACATATTCTTCAGGTGTGTCATTACGAAATTTTCCATCTATGTAGTCACATATTTTCCCTTCCGGGATAACAATTACTTTTGTATCAGCCATTGCCCTTCTCTCCATTTCTTTCATTCGGGTGGACATATCGAATAATGTCCGACAACTCACAATTCAACGCATAGCAAATTCGTGCAAGGACATCAAGATCTGGTCGCTTAATATTGTTTTTACAATACGAGTTCAGTTGTGTTCTTTGCAAATTAGCTTTTTCTGAAAGCTGATTTTTGCTAATGCTATTTTGCTTCAGAAAATCCGCAAGGACAATATCAAAATGTCCATAGTCACAAGGCCCATCCATTTAGATCATCCTCCTTATATTTTATTATAGCAAACATTGTCAATATGTACAGCTGTAATTATATACACTCCACGGCATTGAAGTTTAGAATAGTGTTTGGGATGACGGCCTGAATCTCAGCTTTTATCTAAAGATTCATACTCTGTCACGGCTTTCAAATATAGTTCTGGCTCACCATTCAAAATCAGTTCGGCATAGGACAGCGGATCGTTGTAGATTAGCCAGTCCAGCTCTGACCGCTGGTACATACTGTTTGCCACCTCGTTCTCCACGGCGGTGCAGTCGATGGAGAGCAGCGTCCCGTCATCCAGGCGCAGCTCCACGCAGGCGGTGTCCAGGTTGAACTCACAGGACAAAACCTTTCTCATAGTCGTTACCTCCCAATACTTAATTTCAGTTGGTTTTCCGTAGCGGTACAAGGGCCGTTTCGGTTATTTTAGTTACCGGCAAGCAATGCGTGTGGATAGCCACACACAAATCCGGCAAGCAATGCGAGTGTTCATACACACTCACATTTCCTGCCGTCTGCTTGTTGAGGGCAACGCCCCCAAGCCCCTTTTGAACACAGAATTTCATTCTGTGGCTGCGCGTTCTCCGAACGCTTTTTTGTCTGTGCCCAGTGCCCCGTTTCGGAGCATAGGGGTGCGTGAATCGCTCACCCCTTTTGCTAATATGGTACTCCCTAAAATAGGGCTTCCCTTGGAAGATGGGGTGGTAAAATGCCACCCCAGATTTTCCGTTCCGCGACGGTTACGACGGTCGCAACGGTGCTGGGAGTACCCCTCAAAACACCGTCGCGACCGTTGCGAGCGTCGCGCTTTACTCGATTACTTCAAACGCAGGTGCTTCCACCACCATGTAGGTCAGCCGGATACGCCGCCCGGCGTGCTTGGTTTTGTTCTCGTACTTCACCTGATGTTCTTCCAATAGGCGGCTGGCATTCACATTCAGATGCTTGGTAAGCCGGTTCACCGCCATGTCTGTTTGAATCGCTTGGGCCAGCTCGGTGGGGCTGCCTTCCCATTCCCGGTTGTCAGCAGATACGATCTTTGCCACGGCTTCCAGTACCGGATCTGGGGGTTGCTTCCAAAGCTCATTCTCTGCATGGTCGAGCCCCCAGACTAGGCTCTCTTGGTCCTTGCTTAGATACAGCCGCTGATCCGGCTGGTCTCTGCCCACAACCTCCAAGGTTGCCTTACTATCCGTCCGCTTTTCCTTCTGCATCAGGAGCGCTCCATCCGCACAGCCCAGCAAGCCCGTAGTGCCGGAAATCATCTCAAAGCTGTCTCCCGCAGGCTGCTTTCTGGTGTGGTGGACGATCAGGGCGCAGACACCATAACGGTCAGCAAATTGTTTCAGTCTGCCGATTACCTCATAGTCGCTGGAGTAACTGTAACTGTCGCTCACCGCTTCCCGAACTTTTTGCAGGGTATCCACGATAATCAGTTTGGTATCACTATGTTCCCGGACGAACTTTTCCAGTTGTTCATCCAGGCCGCTGCCGATCATTTTAGCGTTGGTGGCAAAATGCAGGGAGCTTGTTCCCTCTACACCAAACATACGGAACATCCGGCGCTGCAAACGGCTCTCGTCATCTTCCAGAGCAAGATAAAGGACGGTTCCCTGGTGGACCTTGTAGCCCCACAAATCCTGACCGGTACTGATATGGTGGGCGATTTGCGCCACCAGGAAAGACTTGCCGATTTTGGGCGCTCCGGCAAGGATGTACGCTCCTGTATAGAGCAGGTTCTCAATCACCGCAGGCTTGCCCTCGAACACATTGTCCATCAGCTCGTCCAGGGTCACAGTATGCAGATAGGCCGGGTCACTCATGCGGCGCATTTTCCGGTAAAGTTCCTCCAAATCTCTTTCGGGGGAATTGCTTTTTTCGTCTGAATCTGGTATAGTGGTCTTGGAATTTTGAGAGATTGACTGCCCATCATCTGCGCCAACAGATGAACTATGGGCGGTCATTTTCTTTATCTCATCGGTCATAGGCAAAGTCCTCCTGCATCCCGTTCATAATGGTTGCGATCATCTGGATGGTGTCCAGCAGCTCATCGTTTACGCCCTGCCCGGCCTCAATCCGGCGCAGCTCGTCCAGTACGGCGGCCAGCTGGTCCCGCAGGGCCTTGTAAACTCTGGGATTGCCCTGGACCACCACATCCCGGCAAAGCAGCCGCCGGATGATGTAATCCTGCTTGGTCAAGCCGGTGAGATTCACCGCCGTCTCGATCTGGGTATCCTCTTCCGGGGAGACCCGAAAAGCCACGGTCTTGTTCCTCCAACGGTTGTGCTTGTCCAAATTCTTTGCTGACATTTTTAATTGCCCCTTTCCATGTTTAATTTATCCGCCATTTCCGCCTGCTTGGACGGAAACAGGTGCGCATAATTGTAGGTGATGTCAATGCTCTCATGGCCCACCCGGTCCGCGATGGCCGTGGCAGAGAATCCCATGTCAATCAGAAGCGATACCGCGCTATGACGAATATCGTAGATTCTGATGCGCGGCACCCCGGCTTCTTTGGCTCCCCGGTCCATCTCCCGGTGGAGATAGCTCTTGGTGACGGTAAACATCCGGTCATCCGGCCCGATGCCGTAAAGCATCTTGATGTAATCCTGGATTTCCTCGGCCAGAAACTGCGGCATGGTAATGACCCGATTGCTCTTTTCCGTCTTGGGGGTGGTAATCAAGTCCTGGCCGTTCAGCCGCTGATAGGACTTGTTGATGGTAACGGTACACTTCTCGAAGTCAAAGTCCGCCGGGGTCAGGGCCAGCAGCTCCCCCTCCCGGATACCGCACCAATAGAGCATCTCGAAGGCGTAGAAAGACAGCGGTTTATCCATCATCACATCGGCAAATTTCAGGTACTGTTCCTTGGTCCAGAACATCATCTCCCGGTTTTTCTTCTTGCCCATGCTGCCTGCCTTCTTGCAGGGATTCTCTCGGAGGTTGTAGTACCGAACCGCGTGGTTGAAGATGGCGCTGAGCTGGTTATGAACCGTCTTGAGATACACAGGCGAGTAGGGCTTACCGTTCTCGTCTTTGCGGTTCAGCATCTCATTCTGCCAGGTGATGATCTGCTGGGCAGTGATGTTGCACATTTTCAGCCTGCCGAAGTAGGGCAGCAGCTTGGTACGGATAATGTGATCCTTGGTGGCCCAGGTGTTTTCCTTGAGCCGGGTTTTCATATCCGCTGTGTAGAGGTCCACAAAGCTCCTGAAGGTCATGTCCAGATCAGCGCTGGTCTTGTTGAGCTGTTCGCGCTCCCAGGCCTGTGCCTCCCGTTTGGTCTTGAAGCCCCGCTTCTGGGTCTGCTTGCGCTCGCCGTTCCAATCGGTGTAGCGGTAGACCGCCCGCCAGGTGTTGGTCTTTTCTTCCTTGTAGACTGCCATGATTAGCCCTCCTTTTCCGTTTTGCCGTAGCAAAACTTCTCCATGAAAAAGTTTCGGTTGACCCGCCCGGAGATGGTCAGATAGCCCTTCTCCCGGAGTTCGGCGTTGAGCTTGTGGATCACCTTGTAGGCGTGGGACTTGGAGATGCCCAGCTCCTGGGCCACTTCCTCCACGCGCATAAAGTTTTGTGCCTGCATTGAAAATACCTTCCTTTCTTCGTTGATGACTGCTTCGGATGGATGTTGTGTTCCATAAATGCCTCCTCACTTTCGTCCGCCACTTTCTTCCCGGATGTATAACCAGCGTTTGCGGCAGTTCTTTTTTATTTATTGGTTCTAAGCTATTATGCTTAGTCTATTGTCATTATACTAAGCATAATAGCTTATGTCAATCGGAGTACGCAAAATAAATTAAATAAAATTGTTTAGTATTCCCTTGACTTTACTAAGCATTTCTGCTACGCTTTTCTTAAAGACAACCAACGATTGGAGTGTATGATATGGCGATTGGCGAACGGATTCACTTTTTCCGTCTCCTGCGGGGGATGACACAAAAATATCTCGGTATGGCGCTGGGCTTCCCGGAGAAGTCTGCCGATGTGCGCCTCGCGCAGTACGAAACAGGGTCAAGAACCCCTAAAGCAGACCTGACTGCCGCCCTGGCCCAGGTACTGGATGTCTCACCCCATGCACTCTCTGTCCCGGACATAGACTCCTATGTAGGGCTCATGCACACCCTGTTTACCCTGGAGGACAACTACGGGCTCAAGATCAGCGAGATGGATGGAGAAGTCTGCTTGAAGGTTGATGTGCGGAAGAGCAAGGACGCCGCCCGGCTGCATGAGATGCTCTGTTCCTGGCAACAGGCCGCTGCCATGCTGGAGGCGGGCGAAATTTCCAAAGAAGATTACGACAAGTGGCGCTACCACTATCCGGAGTTTGATAGGACTCAAAAGAAGACAAAGACGCTATCGCAAGAACTCAGCAATATCATGGTGGAAGCTTTAAAAGATGAAAAATAACTATAAGGAGTGCTCTTAGATGGTAGAGGCTTTAACACTAACAAGGCTTCACGAAGAAGTCCGCGAACGCTATGCCCATGATGAACAATGTGTTGTTGGCATTATGATGGCACGATACGATTTAGGCGTGACAAAGGACATAGTTGAGCAAAACTATCAGTATTGGCACCGCAATACTAGAAAGTACTTTGATGTGTTTTGGGCTGGATATGGTGCATATTTACCCCCAAGTGATGAGTCTTTAACTAAAACGATACTTAAATTTCCCGGTAATACTCAAAGAGCATACTTTGACCTGGATGCATTCATTGAAATCAAAGACCAGTTTAATGAGTACTTTAGCTCTCCTTATGAAGACAAACTTCAACTAATTCTTGTAAACTATCGCAACGGCCAATTACATTTTAGTGAATCTCTAAAAATTGACTTAGAAGAAAACCTTGACCCAAACTACGCAAAAATACGAAAAATAATGGAATTTGTAACTAATGAATGCCGTTCAGAATATGAGGTAGCTCCAATTGCCAAAAAGTTAAAATTAGGAAAATTGAAGGATACTTTTAAAGGCATTACTTTAAGCGATGTAATCAATGCAGCCATAGGAATTGCAGGACTAACAGTTTAATATGATGCAAAAAAAGAGCTAACTGACTAATCAAAATCAGTTAGCTCTTTTTTTATGAATAATGAAAAAGTGTTGCCAAATCGTTGCCACGGATGGCCTTAACCTCTAAAAAAACCAGTTATATCAGGCTTTTCCGAGTCTCTGAAATCATTCCCACTCAATCGTAGCCGGCGGCTTACTGGTAATATCATACACAATACGGTTTACGCCGACAACCTCATTTACGATACGGCTGGAAGCCTTATCAAGCACCTCATACGGAATGCGCGCCCAGTCAGCGGTCATGAAGTCGCTGGTGGTTACGCCGCGCAGCGCGAGTGCGTAATCATAGGTGCGGCTGTCGCCCATAACACCTACGGTGCGGGTGTTGGTCAGAACTGCAAAATACTGGTTGATCTCCTTGTCCAGACCTGCATTTGCGATCTCCTCGCGGAAGATTGCGTCTGCCTCACGCAGAATGTCGCACTTCTCCTTGGTGATCTCACCGGTAATACGGATGCCGAGACCCGGCCCCGGGAACGGCTGACGCATAACCAGCTGCTCGGACAGACCAAGCTCAAAACCGAGCTGACGAACCTCGTCCTTGAACAGCATGCGCAGCGGCTCGATGATCTCCTTGAAGTCCACAAAATCCGGCAGACCGCCTACGTTGTGGTGGCTCTTGATGACAGCGGCATCGTCCTTGCCGGACTCGATCACGTCCGGATAGATAGTGCCCTGTGCCAGATAGTCGATCTTGCCGACCTGCTCACCAATCTGCTTGCCCATCTTCTCAAACGTACGGATGAACTGTGCACCGATGGCCTTGCGCTTGTCCTCCGGATCGGTCAGACCCTTGAGAGCGCCGAGGAATGCGTCCTCCTCGTTCATGCGGATCAGGTTGATGTCCCACTTGGAGAAAGCTGCCTCAACCTCATCACCCTCGTTCTTGCGCATCAGACCGTGGTCTACGAATACGCAGGTCAGCTGATTGCCTACTGCCTCAGCCAGCAGGGCAGCTGCAACCGAGGAGTCAACGCCGCCGGACAGTGCCAGCAGAACCTTGCCGTCGCCGACCTTCTCGCGGATGGCCTTGATGGAGCTGTTCTTGTAGTCGCCCATGGTCCAGTCGCCCTTTGCATGGCAGACTTCATACAGGAAGTTCTTCAGCATGAGCGAACCGTTCTCGGTGTGGTTTACCTCCGGATGATACTGTACGCCGTAGAAGCCGCGCTTCTCGTCAGCGATGGCAGCGGTCGGGCACATATCGGTGTGAGCGACCAGCTCGAAGCCCTCCGGCACCTTTGCCATGTAGTCGCCGTGGCTCATCCAGGAAATACCCTGCTCCGGCAGACCCTTGAACAGCTTGCAGTCCGTGTTGTAGAAGGTTTCGGTCTTGCCGTACTCGCGCGCAGTGTCCTCCTGTGCTGCGGTTACCTCGCCGCCGAGGGTGTGCGCCATAAGCTGACAGCCGTAGCAGATGCCCAGAACCGGTACGCCCAGCTCGAACAGAGCCGGATCACACTTCGGGGACTTTTCCTCGTAAACGCTGTTCGGACCGCCGGTAAAGATGATGCCGATCGGATTGAGCGCCTTGATCTCCTCAATCGAGGTCTTATAGGGCTTGACCTCACAGTAAACATTATGTTCGCGGACGCGTCGTGCAATCAGCTGATTGTACTGACCGCCGAAGTCGAGCACCAGAACAAGCTGATGATTTTCCATCGCCAATCTCCTTTCTGTTTTCCCAATGTATATATAATAGAATTATGCCACATTTCTGCGTTTTCGGCAAGGGCTTTTGCGGAATTTTCCGTTTCCCGACAGGAAGAAAACATACACGAACCGGAATTCTGCCGATCCGGTATAAAATTTAACAGCCGCGTGCATACTTTCCGATAGAAGAAACGACCGGAAAGGGTGAAGGATTTTGAAAAACAGGCAGATTCGTATCATTACGGTGCTGCTCGCAACCGTGCTCGCCTATGCGGGACTGATCGGCGCTGCCGCCGTAACCGCGCAGGCGGCGGACAATGCACCGGTGGTGCAGCCGGTCACGGCGCAGACCTGCGTGGATATCGCCGTGGAGGCTGAACTGTCCGCGGCCGACGCAGATAACGACGTAGTGCTCTATCAGCTTACCGAAAAGCCGCGGCTGGGCACAGCGAAGATCGAGGGCAGTACCTTATATTATACACCGGGCCGCAAAGCCGGACGCGACAGCTTCCACTATACCGCCGTGGATGCCGAGGGAAACACAGCGCAGCCTGCCGCTATCACGATTGAAATTAAAAAGAATAAGACCGGACTCACCTACTCGGACATGGACGGTGATCCGGCGCATTACGCGGCGATCTATCTATCACAAAAGGGTGTAATGACCGGAGAAACCATCGGCAGCTGTGCGTTTTTCCATCCCAACCGACCGGTAACACGCAGTGAGTTCATCGCCATGACAGCCGCCGCGGCAGACCTGTCCGTTGAACCGACAGACCAAACCGACTTTGCGGATGACAGCGGACTTTCCGCGTGGGCCAAGCCGTATATCAGCGCCGCAGCCGCAAACGGACTGGTCAGCGGCTACGCGACCGTCTCCGGCGTGAGTGAGATTCGCGGCGAGAAAACCATCACAACGGCCGAGGCAGGCGTGGTGCTCGACCACCTGCTTGACGGCACGCTGAGCGGTGTGCAGTACGCTTGGTCGATGTCCGACCATTCTCCGCAGGATTGGGCACAGCCGGCAATCGCTCGGCTGGAACGCGCCTCCGTACTCACCGCTGCACAGGCACAGAACCCAGAACACCCGCTCGACCGCCGAACAGCGTGCGAAATGCTGTACCGCGCACTGATTTTGCTGGATTCTTGACGAAAATCAGCAGCAGTGTTACAATAGTGCAGGGAGAAGCTCGGACTTCTCCCTGCTTTTTTCTGATTTTGAAAGGACTGTATTCGTTTGCAGCAAATTGATTTTTCTCAGGGCAGCATCCGCCGCAGGATACTTGCGGTGGCCACACCGATGCTCATCGCGCAGTTGCTCAACCTGCTGTATAATATTGTAGACCGCATTTATATCGGCAAAATCCCCGGCGAGGGCACGCTTGCGCTGGCAAGTATCGGCTTGTGCTTCCCCTTTGTGACGCTCATTACCGCGTTTGCCAATCTGTTCGGACTGGGCGGTGCTCCGCTGTGCGCGATGGCGCGCGGCAAAGGCAACCGGGAAAGCGCACAAGGCATCATGGTCAACGCCGGCTTTATGCTGCTGCTGAGCGGTGCCGTGCTGACCGTGCTCGGCATCGCGTTTCATCGCCCGCTGCTCTACCTGTTCGGCGCCAGTGAGGTGACGTACCCGTATGCGTCCTCGTACATCGTGATTTACTTGATCGGTACGCTGTGCGTCATGCTGTCGCTCGGTCTCAATCCGTACATCAACTGTCAGGGCTTTGCCCGAACCGGCATGCTCACCGTGGCACTCGGCGCGGCAGCCAACATCGTGCTCGACCCGATTTTTATCTTCGCGCTGCACCTCGGTGTGCGCGGCGCTGCTATCGCGACTGTGCTGTCGCAGTTTCTGTCTGCTGTATGGGTTGTCAAGTTCTTAACCGGCAAAAAAGCCGAGCTAAAGCTGGATTTCCGCGGTTTCCGGCCGGACCGGCAGTGTATCCAGCGCATTACCGTGCTCGGCATCGCCAGCTTCGTCATGTCGTTTACGGATACGCTCGTGCAGGTGGCGTGCAATGCTACTCTACGCAATTTCGGCGGCGACCTTTACATCAGCGTCATGACTGTACTTAACTCCGTCCGCCAGATCGCACAAACGCCGGTGCTCGCCATCGCGGACGGTGCATCTACCGCCATCAGCTACAACTATGGCGCGAGGCTGTACAGGCGCACCCGGGACGCCATCCGGTTTATGACACAGATTGCTATCGGATATACCATGCTTGTCTGGATACTGGTCTCTCTTTTCCCTGCCCTGTTCATCCGCATTTTCAATCAGGACGCGGAACTGGTCGCGGCGGCTGTTCCGGCGCTGCACATTTACTTTTTCGGCTTTGTAATGATGGCGTTCCAGTATTCCGGTCAGAGCACGTTCCGCGCACTGGGTCGGGCGAAATACGCGGTGTTCTTTTCGCTTTTGCGCAAGGCGTTCATTGTTGTGCCCCTGACTTTGCTGCTGCCGTACTGCTGGAATCTCGGTGTGAGCGGCGTATTTGCGGCAGAGCCGGTGTCCAACTGCATCGGCGGTCTGGCGTGCTACTTTACCATGCGGCATGTGGTGATGCCGGAGCTTAAAATGGAGAATTGAAGATGGAGGATGGAGAATGAATAATCAGCCGCAGAACACTTCGTTTATTTTTCTGGATTTGGGACAGAACGGTCAGTGCCTGCTGTCTGTTCCGGCGTTTGTCGCCGAAAATGCGCGAGTCTATCAGGCTGAATTTGACAAATGGCTGCAGTCATCGACCGAGCATGATTACTGGGTTACTGCGCCGGACGGCACAAAGGCACTTTGCTTCGACGGCGCGGAAGCCTTTGTGGCGTGGCTCAATCAATATGTTCTGCAGGATTCCGAGGTCAAAGCACAGCGCATTCCAACGCTTTATTTTTAATAGGTAAACCCGAAAAGGGAGTCGGACAAATCCGGCTCCCTTTTCGGCATTACGAGGGGAAATCAGCAGCACTTTCGCTGAAAGGACTTGCAGTCGGTGCACTGATCCACCGTTGGATTAGCCTCGTGCGTGCCAACGGTAATGCTGTCCAGCGCACAGTAAGAAGCGGTCGGACAATGGTTTGCGCACTGCTCCACCGTACAGTGAATGGACTTGTTGCAGCGATCGTTACTCATAGAGAATGACCTCCTTTTGTGATTTCGGTAATATTATCTCACTCGTTTCCACAAATTATACTTTGGAATTGCGGAAATGCTTTCCGTTGTGCTATACTAAAACAAAAAACATTACAATAAAGGTTGTGACATTCATGCAAAAGGGAGATTCCGCGAAGCTCAAGCTGCTGCTGGCAGGCATTTCAGCACGGCTGACCAAAAACCGCGATTTTTTTGTGCAGGCAGACTGCACCCTGGTTTCCGGCAAAAAGAAATTTGACGCAAAGCTGTCCCGCGCGGACGAGGACTACACGCTGCATTTTCAGGGCAGCGACCGCCGCGTAGACGCGGCTGAATTCTGCGCCTTCTTTGCCGAACAGGCTGAGAAATACGACGAGAGCGTGCTCACCTATACCGAGCGCAGCACGGTCGTTACGCTGTCCGTGACGGCACGCGGCGTACAGATGAAGCAGGCCGAGCGCGAAGCGACCGCCGAGGAAAAGGCGGCTGCCGCTAATCCGCTGCTCGACAGCGGCCGGCAGTACCTCATCCGCGTCGATCAGGCGGCGGCGCTGCTGCGCGAGATCGGCATCCTGACCGCAGACGGCAAGCTGAAAAACGACATGATCCGCAAGTACAATCAGATCGACCACTACGTTGAGCTGGTTGCGCCCATGTTTGAGCAGGACGACAGCGATGAAATTGTGCTGCTGGACTGCGCCTGCGGCAAATCCTACCTCAGCTTTGTCATGAATTACTACATCCACGAGGTACTGCATCGCCGCTGCCGTGTCATCGGCGTGGACATCAAGGAGCACGTTATTGACGAGAGCCGTACAATGGCCAAGCGTCTCGGCTATCACAATATGACGTTCATCTGCGCCGATCTGCGGACGTACCAGCCGCCGAAAAACGTCACCGCTGTGATTTCGCTGCACGCGTGCGACATTGCGACCGATCTGGCTCTTGGCACAGCTATCCGCGCCAAGGCGAAATACATCGCGTGCGTGCCGTGCTGCCACAAGGAGCTGCTCGATCAGTACACCATGCCCGGACTCGAGCCGCTGACCAAATTCGGCGTATTCAAGGCGCGCTTCAACGATGTGCTGACCGACAGCATGCGTGCGCTCAAGCTGGAAGCCGAAGGCTACAAGGTTTCTGTCGTTGAGTATATTTCGCCGCTCGATACCCCGAAGAACCTGCTCATCCGCGCAACGCGCACCGGCAAGGTGAACAACCGCGCGAAAGCCGAGTACGACGCCGTGCGCCGCACGCTCGGCACGACCTCGGAGCTTGACCGCCGATGCGCGGAACTCGACAACGAGTTTTTCGTCACCGATGAGGACTTGATGGGTTAATTCCCCTGTTTGCGTTTTCCATGTGCATTTCAGACAATCTGCCGGATACGCTCTTGCTCTTTGAGCAAATCTGCATTACAATTTTTGTATGCTCTCACGGAGGTAATACCTGTGAAACCACCCGACAAAGGCCTGCTGCTCTCGTCGCGTGTGGACTTTACCATTCCATCTCCGTTTGCGCGGGAGCACCTGTATTACCTTATCCAATACAGACGCTACCAATGCGTGCCCGGCTATAAGGTCAAGCGGGATTTTCTGGATATGTACCTGTGCGCAGCCATAAGGCCGGAGGCGTCTGGATGGACGTATAAAGCAGCCCCATCCCTCTTTGACGGAAGTCCCCCTGTATTGAAGGTACAGAGGGACTTCTTACTGTAACACCCCGGAAAATCTCCGAATAGATTGATACTGAAGTTGCTTCAATTTTTGTTTGGAGGTAATATACATGGCTGAAAAAGTTTGCTGCCCGGGTCCGATCGGCGGCAATAACGGCAACAGTGCAGGTGGCTTCCGCGAAGCGGTCTGCGTCCACACCAAAAAGGTTTACGACTCCTGCCGCAGTAAGGAGTGCCTGCGTGACATTCGCGTGTATCTCACCCGCGATGCGCAGGAGCTGATCAATGCCGGTGGCATTGCATCTGTGAAGCCGCGTGAAGCAGAACTGCTCTGTGTTTCTATTGATGTTGAGCGGATTCAGTTTAATCGAGGTTTCTACAGTGTTGATATCCGCTTTTTCTACCGCATTGAATGTGAAATCAGCTGCGTAATCGGTCGTCCGCGTATCGTGGACGGTCTGGCGGTATTTGACAAACGTGTTGTACTGTTCGGCGGCGAAGGCGGCGCGCGCATCTTTTCCTCTCAGTATATCGAGGACGGTCGCGATGTGCAGCTGCGGCCTGACAGCAACAAGCCGACTGCGGTCGTAGAGGTCGTTGATCCGATCATGCTGGACGCGCGTGTGGTCGCGCCGGAAACCAGCTGCAACTGCTGCTGCTGCGCGCTGCATGAAGTACCCCGTTCAATCTGCTCGTGCTTCGGCGGTGACGATCTCGTGCTCAGCAACGATGGCTATCAGCTGTTCGTAACCCTCGGTCAGTTCTCGATCATCCGACTTGAGCGCGACATTCAGCTGCTCATGCCCGCTTACGACGTATGTCTGCCGCGGCGCGACTGCTCGAACAGCGGTGTCGGCGGTGAGCAGGATCCGTGCGAGATCTTCTCGAGCTTCGACTTCCCCATCGACGCCTTTTTCCCGCCGCAGAGCGACAAGGCAGGCTGTCTGTTCACCGGCAGTGCCGGCGTAAATGACAATCGCTGCGGCTGTGGCTGCGGCAATAACAATTCCTGCAGCGGCAATAATTCCTGCAGATAATCTATCTACCCGTTTACACGCAGCCGGCTGGGAGTATCTGATCACTGCCGCACAAACCGTTCGATCTGCTGAAAAAGTTTCTCTATTGGCGCAAAAAGTCCCTCATCGACTGATGAGGGACTTTTTGCTTGTGCAGTTTTTTGGTTCTGAGACTTCGCTTAGTACGCGATGCCCCAAACAACCATCTTGTTTGCAGGCTTGCCGCAGACCGGACAGGTATCTGCGATGTGCTCCTGCTCGAACGGCATGCAGCGGCTCGGCATACCGGTCTCTTCCTTGACCTTCTCCTCGCAGGCGAGGTCGCCGCACCACATGGACTTGATAAAGCCGGTGTGCTCAGCAAGGATGGACTTCATCTCGTCAAGAGACTTTGCGGTATAGGTATGCGCCTCGCGGTTTGCGAGTGCCTTCTCATACAGCGACTTCTGGATATCCTCCAGCAGCGCCGGAATGGTCTTTTCGAGATCCTCGAACTTAACAACGGTCTTTTCGCGGGTGTCGCGGCGAACCAGTACGCACTGACCCTCAGCGATATCGCGCGGACCAACCTCCAGACGAAGCGGAATGCCCTTCATCTCGTACTCGGCAAACTTCCAGCCCGGAGTATTGTCGCTCAGGTCGATCTTGGCACGGATGCCCGCTGCCTTGACCTGCTCGTACAGCTCGGTTGCCTTCTCCTTAACGCCTTCCTTGTGAGCCGCAACCGGAATAACAACCAGCTGGGTCGGAGCGATACGCGGCGGCAGAACCAGGCCCTCGTTATCACCGTGCGTCATGATGATTGCGCCGATGATACGGGTGGAAACGCCCCAGGAGGTCTGATACATATACTGCAGGGTGTTGTTCTTATCGGTGTACTGCATGCCGAATGCGCGTGCAAAGCCGTCACCGAAGTAGTGCGAGGTACCGGACTGCAGAGCCTTGCAGTCGTGCATCATGGCCTCGATGGTGTAGGTGTTCTCTGCACCGGCAAAGCGCTCCTTCTCGGTCTTTTCGCCCTTAACGACCGGAATGGCCAGCCACTCCTCGAAGAACTTCGCGTAGATGTTCAGCATGCGCAGAGTCTCTTCCATAGCCTCCTCGGCGGTAGCATGAACGGTGTGGCCCTCCTGCCACCAGAACTCACGGCTGCGCAGGAACGGACGGGTGGTCTTTTCCCAACGGACAACCGAGCACCACTGGTTGTACAGTTTCGGCAGGTCGCGCCAGGAGCGAACGATCTTTGCGTAATGCTCGCAGAATAGCGTCTCCGAAGTCGGACGAACGCACAGACGCTCCTCCAGCTTGTCGTTGCCGCCGTGCGTTACCCATGCACACTCCGGCGCGAAGCCCTCAACGTGGTCGGCTTCCTTCTGCAGCAGGCTTTCCGGAATGAAGATCGGCATTGCTACATTCTCGTGACCGGTCTCCTTGAACATGCCGTCCAGCGTGTGCTGGATGTTCTCCCACAGCGCCTGTGCGTACGGGCGCATGATGATACAGCCCTTTACGGACGAATAATCGGCCATTTCAGCCTTTTTAACAATATCTGTGTACCACTGCGCGAAGTCCACGTCCATAGACGTGATCTCGCTGACCAGCTTTTTCTTTTCTGCCATTATTCTTCACCTTTCTGGTTCGCAATAATCTTATCTATTTTTTCCTGTTCGTTTTCCAGCGCATCGTTGCCCCAGATGTAGAATACATCATCGGTTGCAGACCGGACGGTAATTCTTCCGTCTTTCAACAGACAGGTATAGTGTCCGCTTCTATGGCCCTCTGTCGGAATAGCGATTGCGAAGCGAACAGCACCGCTTTTGACCGTCTTTACCTCGTCGATCAGAATGCCATCGAGTGTTGTAAGCGTGGTCTGCGTTCCGTCCGGCGCGATACGCACGAGCATATCACCCGCCATGTATCCGATACCATCCGAATAGTATTCCGTCCGCTCAGACTTATCGCAGGAAACAGCATAATAGGCCCCATCCGCATCCTGCTTTACGCTGATGACCGGAAAGTCTGTCACCTGCACCAGACGGCCGTTTTCTTCGCGGTACAGCCCGGCTGTGCCCCAGAGCAACGCACCGTCGCTGCCAATTATCCGCGGCGCACAATGCTTACGCACCTCAGCATCATCCGACTGATACGCATTGGAGATGGTATAGCTGTCTGTCTTTTGACCGTTCCAGTTATACGCCGTCAGCACGGTTTCGTCCGCCGTACAGTTCTGCGTAACAGTCATGCCGTTATCCGTCAGCCGGCAGATACCCGCTGCCACGCCCAACGGCTCCACGCCTGTTTCCGTGAGCTTATAACCGGTCGTCTCATCCGTGCAGATGATGCAGCCGCGTATGCTCTGATAAACAGTGCGTGCTGCCTGCTGCTGTGCTTCGGTCAGGGTCAGTTCGGTTTTGACCGTATCGCCGTGCACTGAGCACAGCGAATACGTTTCCGTTTTCCGGTCGTACACCAGCAGATAGTCGGTTTCTCCGGCACGGCCGAGATATTCCACAGAGCTTTCCTGTGGCAGCGAGAGCACTTGCGTCAGTTTCATCGTCTTGCTGTCCATGCGGTACAGGATAAAATTCGACTGCTCCATATCGCTCTGCGCATAACGGTCCGTACCGCTGACAGGCTGCACTCCGTCAATCGGACACTGCGCCACTGTCACATCTGCGATCTGGCAGACGAACGGCGAAGCAATCAGGTTCCATTTGCCATCGTACTGGTAATCATTGCTGTAATCACGCGGCAGAACGTCCCATGCCGCATTTTTAAACTGTTCGCCGGTGAAAACACCATCGTCGATCAGTTTTTTCGCCACACTGCGGTCGCTTTCATCGCCATTTTTCGCGTAGTTCGTACTGAGCAGCCGCGCCGAGAGCGAAACCGCATCTCCGCGGATAAAGCCCTCCTCATCCGTCTGCCGTACCTCATCGTTATCGACAAAAGCCGTACCCTGATAGCTGTCCGCATCCAAATGTGCCCGGGTCAGAAAAATGCAATACTGGCCGCAGGTGACATTGCGCTGCGAGCCGTACAGTGTCGCGGAAACGCCCTTGGTCAAACCATTCTGATACAGCCAGCCGACGTATTTGTCCGCCCACTGCGGCACATCGGTAAACGGATGTTCCAGTTTCCTGCCAGCGCGGTCTTTTCTGCGCCAAGCAGACGGGTCAGCATCACCGAGGCCTCTGCGCGGGTCATGGATTTCTCCAGCGCAAAGCCCTTGTCGGTGCCTTTGAACAGTCCGAGATCGTAAAGCATCTGCGCCTGCGCTTCGGTATCGCCGGGATAGTTGTTGTTGATCGTACCGACCTGTGCCGCACCGGCGGCACAAGTCAGCAGACCTGCCATCAGACACGCGGAAACAAATTTTTTCATGCCGCACCCTCCCTGCATACATGACAAAACTCTATGAACCTTTTATTCTATTGTGACGGAGAACGGAATATCGCTTCCGCTCTCCGTTTTGCTGCTTACTTCAGCTTATTCTCAACCTCATACGCGAGCTTCTCGATAAACTCGCCGGTCTCCATAGCGGTGGTCTCGCCGGTCTTGCGGGTACGAACCGAGATAACACCCTTTTCCTCGTCCTTATCGCCAATGACGATCATATACGGAACCTTGTGAACCTGTGCTTCGCGGATCTTATAGCCAATCTTTTCGTTGCGCTCGTCCATGGTTACGCGGAAGCCCTTATCAGTCAGCTGCTGCATGACTTCCTTGGCGCACGGGATGTTGCGGTCGGTCATCGGCATAACGCGAACCTGCTCCGGTGCCAGCCATGTCGGGAATGCGCCTGCAAAATGCTCGGTGATAACGCCGATGAAGCGCTCAATGGAGCCGAGGACAACGCGGTGGATCATAACCGGACGGTGCTTCTCGCCGTCTGCGCCGGTGTACTCAAGCTCGAAACGCTCCGGCAGCTGCATATCCAGCTGGATGGTGCCGCACTGCCAGGTACGGCCGATGGAGTCTGCCAGATGGAAGTCCAGCTTCGGACCGTAGAACGCGCCGTCACCCTCGTTGACAACGTAGTCCTTGCCGATCTCGGTGATGGCCTCTGCAAGGGTCTTTTCCGCAAACTGCCAGTCCTTCAGTTCGCCCATGTGATCCTCCGGCATGGTGGACAGCTCGATCTGATAGGTCAGACCGAAGGTGGAGTAAACCTCATCGAACAGACGAACGACGTTCTTGATCTCGTCCTTCATCTGATCCCAGGTCATGAAGATGTGGGCATCATCCTGCGTGAAGCAGCGCACACGGAACAGACCGTGCAGTGCGCCGGACAGCTCATGACGGTGTACCAGACCCAGCTCACCGACACGCAGCGGCAGCTCCTTGTAGGAGTGCGGCTGAGCCTTGTAGACCAGCATACCGCCCGGGCAGTTCATCGGCTTGATTGCGTAATCCTCGTCATCGATGACGGTGGTGTACATGTTCTGCTTGTAGTGATCCCAGTGACCGGAGCGCTCCCACAGCTTGCGGTTGAGGATCATCGGGGTGGAGACCTCAACGTAGCCGTAGCGCTTGTGTACCTCGCGCCAGTAGTCGATCAGGGTGTTCTTGAGGATCATGCCGTTGGGCAGGAAGAACGGGAAGCCCGGGCCTTCCTCGGTCAGCATGAACAGGCCGAGCTCCTTGCCGAGCTTGCGGTGATCGCGCTTCTTCGCCTCTTCCAGCATGTTGAGGTACTGGTCGAGTTCGTCCTTCTTCGGGAATGCGGTGCCGTAAATGCGCTGCAGCATCTTCTTGGAGGAATCGCCGCGCCAGTAAGCGCCGGTGACGTTCATCAGCTTGATGCCGTTGCCCTTTACGCGGCCGGTGGAGTCCAGATGCGGGCCTGCGCACAGGTCGGTGAACTCGCCCTGCTTGTAGAAGGAAATGGTAGCGTCTTCCGGCAGATCGTTAATCAGCTCTACCTTGTACGGCTCCTCGCGCTCTTCCATGAACTTGATGGCCTCTGCGCGCGGCAGCTCGAAGCGCTCGAGCTTCTCCTTCTCCTTGCAGATCTTGCGCATCTCTGCCTCGAGAGCATCGAGGTGCTCCTGCGTGAAGGAGAACGGCGCATCAAAATCGTAGTAGAAGCCGTTGTCGATGGACGGGCCGATGGCCAGCTTGACCTCCGGATACAGGCGCTTGACCGCCTGCGCGAGAATGTGCGATACCGTGTGACGGTAGGTGTCGCGGTATTCCTTGTTCTCAAACGTGTACTTGTTTTCTTCGGACACTTTTATTCAGACCTTTCTTGTAAAATCATAACGAGTGGAGTAATTGATAGTGGAGAATGGAAAATGAAGGTATCCGTCCACGGGACGGAATTTTATAACGTGCTTTGCGCGTAACCACAATTCTCAACTCTCTATTTTCAATTTTCCATTACTGCAGAGTAACAAAAAAGCGCTCACCCCTGTATCTTTCAGGGGTGAGCGCTTGCCCACGGTTCCACCCTGCTTGCAGCCCTTGCAGGACTGCCGCTCGGAGTTCTTAACGCGAACGACACGGCACAGCATACTGCGGTTTTCCGCTGTGCGGCTCGGGAATCGGTACTGTTTTCTCCGCATTGCGTGTGCTTGCAGCCGTGGCGCACGCTCTCTGCCAAATGCTTTTCGGAAAACAGGATTTCCGTCATTGCCTATAACTTAATAAATACAAATTTATTATAACGCTCATATCCGCGCTTTGTCAACCGATTTCGCACGAAAAATGAAGAATTGAAAAATGCAGGATACCATCATCCTCTATTTTTCATTCACCATTACTGTGCCTTTGCCTTGGTAATTTTATCTGCAGCAAGCAAAATGCCCAGCTTGCCGGATTCATATGTCAGGCCGCCCTGCATATAGCAGACATACGGCTCACGCATCGGTGCATCGGCGGAAAGCTCAATGGACGCGCCCTGCACGAACGCGCCTGCAGCCATGATAACCTGATCGTCGTAACCCGGCATTGCCCACGGCTCCGGCGTTACATAGGAATCGACCGGCGCACCGGCCTGAATGCCCTCGCAGAAGCGGCGCAGCGGGTCGGGCGCACCGAACGCGATGGTCTGGATGATGTCGTAACGCGGCTCCTCTGCCTTCGGGCTTACCTCGTAACCGAGCTTTTCCATGACCTTTGCGCAGAACATCGCGGTCTTGACGGCCTGCATGGTGACATGCGGCGCCATGAACAGGCCCTGATACAGCAGGCGGTTCTGACCCATCGTACAGCCGCATTCGCCGCCGATACCGGGTGCGGTCAGCTTGTAGGAGGCGTTCTCGACCAGATCGGCACGGCCTGCAATATAGCCGCCGGTCGGGGCCAGGCCGCCGCCTGGGTTCTTGATGAGCGAGCCTGCGATGATGTCCGCACCGACCTGCGTCGGCTCGATCTCCTCGGTGAATTCGCCGTAGCAGTTATCGACCATGATGGCCGCAGTCGTATTGACCTCACGCACGGCCTTGCAGATTTCGCCGATTTCCTCGACAGAAAGCGTCTTGCGGACGCCGTAGCCGCGGCTGCGCTGGATGAATACCAGCTTGATATTCTCATCTGCCGCCGCTGCCTTGATGGCAGGCAGGTCAGGCTCGCCGTTCTTGAGGTCAACCTGCCTGTAGCCGATGCCGTAGCTCTTCATGCTGCCGCAATAATCGCCGGTAATGGTGTTCTGCAGCGTGTCATACGCCGGTCCGGTGACGGACAGCACGGTGTCGCCGGTCTTGACGGCGGAGAACATCGCGCAGGACAGCGCGTGTGTGCCGTTTACAAAGCCGATGCGCACGAGTGCGGCCTCGGTGCCGAAAATATCGGCATAGATCTTGTCGAGCGTGTCACGACCGTAGTCGTCGTAGCCGTAACCGGTCGTACCGGCAAACAGATTGTCGGATACACGGTTCTTCGCAAATGCCGCCAGCACCTTCTCGGTGTTGCGGTCACAGATCTCCTCGAGACGCTCGAAATACGGACGGATTTCGCGTTCAGCCTCACGGCCGAGCGCACGAATCTCCGGTGAAATCTTAATATATTCAGACATTTATGTGTAATCTCCTTCTATCAGAGTGAAGAGTGGAGAGTTAAGAGTGAAGATAGCGAAACGGTTTCGCTGTCTCTCCACTCTGCAATCTCCACTCTCCACTTTTTCTATATAACGCTTTCGCCGTCCGGCAGCGTAAACAATTCACTGTCCGGCGTTTCCGTGCTGAGTTCACTGACGGTGACTTTGCGCGTCAGCGTATCGCCGTCATAGAACGACGCCTGCGCAAGCAGACCGCTGACCGTTGAAACGGCATATACGCAGCGGTAGCCGTCCTGCTCAAACGTAACAGCAATACACGGTTCACCGTTAATATCCTGCCGACCGGCAGCAGTCAGCTGTACTTCGTCAGCCAGAACATCCTCGTATGTCGGCAGCATAGCAACTGCGTCATCGGTAAAATCGCCGGCTTTGCCCTGATAAGCAGTGCTGTCCCCTGCATTCCACGCGTACACCTTGCTGTCCGGAACGCGAATCAGCGTAGACTGCACCTGATTGTCACTGCCGAGTGTATCCGTGCGCATCACATTATCCCGCACATAGCGATGGCAGTACAGAGCCGCCGAACCGCCATCATAGTAGATCGTGTTCTCGATCCTGCTGCTGTATGCCACCGGACGTGTGAGCGTCGCAATGACGGTCTTGGCGTTATTGACATCAACGGTAATATCATCCACGCTCTGCCCGGTGAGCAGCGCACTGCCTGTGCCAACCGTTGGCGAATCACCCTCACTGCCGGGCAGGATAATGCCGGTGCTGCTGCCGTGCATCCAGCCGGAGGACAGCACAAAGCTGAGCACCACCAGCAGCACGAGCACGGTAGCGCCCGCAGCCGCAATCTTCGGCGTAGTGTCCGGCAGATAGTGTTTCGGCGTATGCTTCTCTTTTTTTACGGGTTTCACGGGTTAAACGGAGCCGGGCCGTCCTCGCGCAGACCAAAATACTGCTCGATCGCCTGCACGATACGCTGCGAGGTCTTTCCGTCGCCGTACGGATTGACAGCGTGCGCCATTTTGGCGTAAGCGTCCTTATCGTCAAACAGCTCGCGCGCGAGCTTAACGATATTGGCCTGCTCCACGCCTGCCAGCTTGACCGTACCGGCCTCGATTGCCTCCGGACGTTCGGTCTCGCGGCGCAGCACCAGAACCGGCTTGCCGAGGCTGGGCGCCTCCTCCTGCAGTCCGCCGGAGTCGGTCATGATGAGATAGCAGCGTGCCATCAGGTTGTGCATCTCGTCCACGGCCAGCGGATGGATGAGGTGAATGCGGTTATTGCCGCCGAGGAATTTCTCCGCAGTCTCGCGGACATACGGGCTGAGGTGCACCGGATAAACGAAGTGTACATCCGGATATGCTTCGCTCAGCTCGGCAATGGCGCGGCAGATGTTCTCCATCGGCTCACCGTAGTTCTCGCGGCGGTGCGCGGTAACGAGGACAACGCGGTTGTTCTCAAAGTCCAGCGTTTTGAGCTGCTCATCGCGGAACTCGAAATCCGGCTTTACGGTCATGTGGATTGCGTCAACAACCGTGTTGCCCATGACAAACACGCCGTCTGTGATACCTTCCTTTGCAAGATTATCGCGGTTGCGCGGAGTCGGCGCAAAGTGCAGCGTTGCAATCTGACCGGTCAGCTTGCGGTTCATTTCCTCCGGGAACGGGCTGTACTTATCGTAGGTACGCAGACCGGCCTCTACATGGCCGACCGGTACCTTGTGATAGAACGCCGCAAGCGCACCGGCAAAGGTGGTCGAGGTATCACCGTGGACGAGCACGATGTCCGGCTGTGCCTTTTCGAGCACCTCATCCAGACCGTGCAGGCTCTTCTCGGTGATGGTCGCCAGCGTCTGACGCGGCTGCATGATGTTCAGGTCATAATCCGGCTTAATATCGAAAATATCGAGCACCTGATCGAGCATCTCACGGTGCTGCGCGGTAACGCACACAATGGATTCGGTGTTTTCATTCTTCTCGAGCGCGTGCACCAGCGGCGCCATCTTAATGGCCTCCGGGCGGGTGCCGAAAACCGTCATTACCTTGATTTTATTCATCGTCTTTATCCTCCTTATTTTCGGGAGCGTGTTTGCTCCAGTGTTCCGCACCGTAAATGATGCATGCACCTACCAGAATGGCCGCCAGAACCGCCAGCAGCAGCACGATTGCCTTAACCTCGCCGGACGAGGTGAGCACCACGGCGGTCAGGCCGAGTGTTGCGCTGATAGCGTACAGGATAGCAACCGCCTGCTTCTGGTTGAAGCCCATGTCGATCAGCTTGTGATGCACATGGCCGCGGTCCGGACTCATCGGACTTCTGCCTGCCGCCACACGGCGGATGATGGCGTTGGCTGTATCAAAAATCGGCAGGCCGAGAATCAGGAACGGCACCGCAAACGAGATGACTGCGTAGAATTTGAACAGACCCATGATGGACACGGTCGCCAGCATGTAGCCGAGGAAGGTCGAGCCGGTGTCGCCCATGAAGATCTTAGCCGGGTTAAGGTTGTACGGCATAAAGCCGATGCACGCGCCGGCGAGCGCCGCCATTGTGATGGCAATCGGCATGTTGCCGGTCAGCAGCGCAACGGCAAGCATGGTAATCGCCGCGATAGACGAAACACCGACCGCAAGTCCGTCCAGACCGTCAATCAGGTTTACCGCATTCGTGATGCCGACAATCCAGATAATCGTGACCGGCACTGCCAGAATGCCGAGATGGACAAACGGCGTATCCGACAGCGGATTCAGATTGGTGAACAGACCAATCTGCAGATCGCCGATGCAGACCGGAATGGCTGCCGCCACAATCTGCACCACGAATTTGAGCTTGGCGCCGAGCGCCAGCACATCATCGAAAATGCCGAGTGCGACAATGATGGCCGCTCCGAGCAGGACGCACAGCATGGTCTCATCAAGCTGCCCGAAAATCAGAATCGAACACAGGAAGCCGCCGTAAATGGCCAGACCGCCCAGCCGCGGGATCGGCTTTTTGTGCATGCGGCGTGCATCCTTCGGCACGTCGATCGCGCCGACCTTGTGTGCAAAGTTCTTGACCGGCGGTGTGAAGAAATAGCTCAGCACGGCAGCTATGGCAAACGCTGCAATGATCGTGCCGATAACAATATATTCAGACATGGTTTACTCCCTTTTGGCTCAGCGTGCGACAAAGCCTACCTTTCGATAAACCTTATCCAGCGTTTTACGCGCCAGATAGGAGGCCTTCTGTGCGCCCTCCTTGTAGACCTGCTCCAGATAATCCTTGTTGTTCAGCAGATCGGTGGTCTTTTCGCGAATCGGACGCAGCAACTCGACAACGGCCTCGCCGACTGCGGGCTTGAACTCACCGTAGCCCTTGCCGTCAAACTCGGCTGCCGCCTGTTCGATGGTCTTGCCGGTCGCCAGAGCGTAAATCTGCAGCAGGTTGGAAACACCCGGCTTGTTCTGCGGGTCAAAGATGATGCGGGAATCCGAGTCGGTAACCGCACGCTTGAACTTACGCATAATGTCCTCCGGCTTGTCCATCAGCAGAATATAGCCGTTCGGGTTCGGGTCGGACTTGCTCATTTTGCTGTTCGGGTCAACCAGGCTGGTAATCTTGGCACCCTCGCCAACCTTCGGATAGTAGCCCTCCGGAATGGTAAAGGTGTTCGGATGCAGATTGTTGAAGCGGTTTGCAATATCGCGGCAGATCTCGATGTGCTGGCTCTGGTCCACGCCAACCGGAACGAGGTCGGTCTGGTACAGCAGAATGTCAGCCGCCATCAGAACCGGATAGGTGAACAGACCGACATTGATGTTGTCCGCGTGCTTGGCGGATTTGTCCTTGAACTGGGTCATGCGGGAAGCCTCGCCGAACATGGTGAAGCAGTTGAGCACCCACGCCAGCTCCGCATGCGCGGGCACATGGCTCTGGATGAACAGAATGCTCTTTTCCGGGTCCAGACCGCAGGCAATGTACTGCGCGATCAGCTCAAGCGTTGCACGGCGGAGCGCCGCAGGCTCCTGCCGGACCGTGATGGCGTGCTGATCGACCACGCAGTAAATGCAGTTGTACTGCTCCTGCAGGATCGGGAAATTGCGGATAGCACCCAAATAGTTACCCAGCGTCAGCTTGCCGGACGGCTGCACGCCGGAGAAAATCGTTTTTTTCTGGTTATCGCTCATGTATATACTTCCCTTGCTTAGAATTTTTCGGTTCAATTCACCCCGAAAGGTTTCCATACTTAATTGTAATGATACCACACTTTAGGAAAGGTTGCAACCGTTCAAAAAGTTAGGAGGCAGGAGCCTAAAATGCAATAATTAACTTACCGCAAAGGAGTAGTCCTCGAGGTAAGTTTTTTTATTACAAAAAATCCGAATGGAGGTGCAAAAATGTCCGAAGTAAAAAGAGCAATTACCGATGCAATGCGTCAGCGTATTTACGAGATGTGGATTTCCGGATATAAGGTAGCGAACATCGCAGCGGACATCGGTGTTAATGCTCACACAGTAAAGAGTGAGTTGGAGCGCGGCTACACCGGTGACATTTACATCGGTGGACGCAAGGTTTATGACCCTGATCGTGCATCCGCAATTGCAAAGATGGTAAAGGCAGGGCGTCCTCCAGTGCGCATCGTGCCGCCCGTTGTATTAGGTAAGGAGCCGCGCCATGACTGATACTGGTATCATCCGTAAACTTGATGCACTGGGACGTATTGTTTTTCCTAAAGAGCTGCGCGACACTTTCGGCTGGGAAACCGGCACAAAAATGCAGATTTACACTGAGGGGCAGAAAGTCATTATCACAAAATATGAGCCATCTTGCATTTTCTGCGGTGAGCCTACCGAGAAGCACATTAAGGAGTATCGTATTTGCCCCAGTTGCGCAGCTAAGTGCGTAAGCAAGTTGCAAGCCATCGCTGAGCAGGCCGATTAAGGAGAGAAACTTATGCCGTATCGTTTACACGCTACAAAGCGCAGCCTGTACAAGCTGGCCGCAGAAAAGATCGCAAACCTGCCGTGGTGCGAGCTGCCCAAGATGAGCGATGTTCTGTTTGAGCATATCAGGACGTCTTATTGGCTCCGCTGGCCGTATCACGAGGTTTACTTTACGACCCTCATTCCCGGCACACCGCTGCTGACCGTCACGCAGTACGATTACGCTCCGTCTGACGATACCAAGCATCAGCGTAATCGCAGGGTATTTAGATTTACAATAGCCGAGCTGACTGAACGCGGCATAGCGAAAGAAATTTCATCGTGCAAAACTGAATGTGTTCCAATGGAACACGCAGACTGACAGGAGGACGATTGATGCCTTATCAACTTTCCGATAGCTTATCCATTCGTGCCCGGAATCTGGCTTTTTACGAATTGGTAGCCGAAAAACTCAAAGAGCAGCGAATTTGTTCGCTTCCGCCCTTTAACCAGACCTTTTTCTCCAGAGAGTATGATATTCTTTGGATAAAATGGCCGAACGGAGTTTCTATCCATCTAAGCATCATCAGTGGTCGGCCATTTTGCGGTCTTACAATGAGCATACCGAATGGCGTTCCGTACCGAAAGGAAATTCCCGTCACCTTTGACGAACTGCTTGACCGTCGTTTGGTCGAAACACACTAAACTAATTTTTCTTTTAATCAGGAACAGCAGCGTGGAAACTGCTGAAACCATGTGTTCCAATGGAACACACGACTACAAAGGGGATAATTTTATGAAAACCGTATCTATCATCAACCTCAAAGGCGGCGTTGCTAAGACACTGACCACCGTCAGCATGGCCTATGCGCTGTCGCAGCAGTATAATGCGCGTGTACTGGTCGTAGATAACGACAAGCAGGGAAACTGCTCCAAGACCTTTGGCGTACACAGCTATGACCGCCAGAGCATTGCCGATCTGATGCTTGACCGCGATGCCGATTTGGCAGAGGTTATTCAGCACACCAAGTACGACCGCATTGATGTTATTCCGGCGAATATGACATTGCTCACCGCAAATATGCAGGTGATGATGGACAGCTCTCGTCCGCAGCAGACACGCCTGCGCACTGCACTCCGCAAGGTTGCAGACCTGTACGACTACTGTCTAATCGACAACGCGCCGGACATCAACATTTCGACGGTAAATGCTCTTGTTGCATCTGATGAAGCTGTTATTCCGGTCAAGATTGACAGCTACGCCTTTGACGGCCTGATCGAGCTGAAGAACCAGATTGAGATCACCCGCGAGGAACTTAATCCGGGACTGCGGCTTGCCGGTTGCCTTATCACCTGCTTCCAGCGTCAGGCCGGAGAGCAGACCGGCGAGGACTGGTTGCGTGAAAATCTGGATTGTCCCGTCTACAAGACGCATATCCGGTACAGCGGCAAGGTAGTTGGCAGCAGCTTTGAGTGCAAGCCGATTATCGAATACAGCAAGACCAGCGCCGCCGCGCGTGATTACCTCGATTTCGTCAGCGAGTTTCTGTCCGCAGAGAAAAGAGGTTGAGTGATATGGGATTTTCTATTACCGATATGCTGAACAAGGATACCTCTATGGCAGCTGCACCTGTTAAAGAACATACCATTGAGCGTATCAGCTACTCCAAGCTCGTCCCCAGCGAGGATAATTTTTACTCAATGCAGGAGATCGAGGAACTGAAAACCGCTATCGAGCTTGCAGGCCGCGTGCTGAACAACCTCGTCGTTACTCCGTTGGAAGATGGCAAATATAAAATCCTGTCCGGCCACCGCCGCCACAGAGCGGTCGGTATGCTGTTGGACGAGGGCAAGACAGAGTACGAGTTTCTGCCTTGCTCCGTAGAACAGATCGAGGACGCCGACCGCGCCGTGCGCGAACCGGTGTTGCTCATCGCCGCCAACTCCCAGCGCGTGAAAACCGCATGGGACAAGCTCGAAGAAGTCCGCCGTATGCGCGACTTGCAACGACAGGCTAAGGCAGAGCGAGGCCTGAACGGTCGTGTACGCGATCTGGTCGCACGCAGTCTTAACATCAGTTCCAGCCGCGTAGCCAAGTATGACAGTATACTGAACAACCTCATTCCCTCTTTAATGGAAGAAATTAAGGCTGACAATCTGCCGATTTCCACTGCCTATGAGCTGAGTAAGCTGAATACAGAACAACAGCAGGCTACATTTACCTGCTTTGTGCAAACCGGTAAATTGCCGACCGGCGATGATGTGTTCCAGTCGAACACGCCTGACACCACCGCACAACCGGAAGTATCTGCTCCGCAGTCGGAGAGCACACCGGCAACGCCGCAGACGGACAATGTGTTCCCATCGAACACGCTGCCTGGTGATGCAGCACGACTTGTCCAGCAGCTTACCTGTCTGCCGGATAACAAGCTGCCACGCCTTGCAAAACTGCTCGGCACCAGCACCGCGCAGCTTACCGCTGACCTCAACGCACTGAACAATTTATATTAAACCACGAGCCTTGCTCGTGGTCATGCGCCGGGAGCGCAGGAAACGATCTATCCCCTTGTTGACTGCGTTTTCCAAGCCCGGCGTATGACCATGTGCAAGACTATAATACTATGAGGAGGACAACAACCTATGGAAGTACGAACCGATTTCCCTTCAAGTATGTACCACACGAAACTTCAGTGGGCGCAACTTGGCAAGGCTCTCAATGCTGATGCAGTAGGAATCGAAATGTGGGTCAATTCCTGCCAGATCAACAGCGCAATCTTTTACACTGTCGATGAGGTACACAACGGGACACAGACCGAATTGGATGAGGTATTGGAGCCGCTCCGCAAGAAAGCCGAAGCCTCTCGCGTTGCTCGTCTGCGCGAAAAAGAAGAACGCCTCATTGCACGCGAGAAGCGGATCAGCGACAGCGCCCAGCAGCGCGGTATAAAAAAGGTGCTCTCGCTGCTTGCCGCCGCAATGCCGCAGGCCGCAGTACCCGAAGCGCAGGCCATCGTAATCGACACCGAAACGACCGGTTTAACCGACAGCGATGAACTGCTGCAAATCAGCGTGATCGACGATGCCGGAACCGTTCTGTTCGACAGTCTGGTGCGCCCGTACTTTCATACGGAGTGGCCAGAAGCGCAGAAAGTCAATGGTATTACGCCGGAAATGGTCGCAGGCGCGCCGTATCCACACGAGTTGTTACCGCAGCTTGTAGAGATTTTCTCCGAGATGTCTGTCTGCATCGGTTATAATACATCGTTCGACCTCGGTTTTCTTGACCGCATTGGCATACCGACCGAGCATCTAACCGTAATTGATGTCATGCAGATGTTTGTGGACTACCTCAACGCCAACGGCGGTACTCGCAGACGCGCTTCGCTCTCTACCTGTACAAAACATTTTGATTACCAGTGGGAGGGTGCAGCACACAACAGCCTTGCAGATGCCAAAGCCACTTTGTACTGCTACAACATGATGAAGATTATCAAGTAATATTGCTATGACTTATACTTATCACTTAAATTATCTTTGTATTCCTGATGGCGGCACGCCGTCCGAACTGGACTGCTGCGTAGAGCTACCGGTCAAGCTGCAAAACGCTAATGATATTGAGCAGCTTAAAGCAGCGCTGGCGCGGGATTTTATCAAGAGTGAAGCATATCATTCACGCTATTTGCGAAATCCAACCGCACATATCGCTGTTATTATCCGCAATATTATGCTGCTGCACAAGGAGGATAACCCTGATGACTGAGTTATCTATCATTTACAGCGTGCCTGCAACATCGTCCGATCTTGAAAAGCAGTCCAGTGCTACACCGGACTGCATCAAGCACAGTATCGCATCTGCGCGCCGGTCGGAGCTGATCGAGCAGCTTGCTTCTTGCCGCAAAGCGAACGGAGGTGTGAACGATGCGTAAAATCCCTCGCACCTGCCTTGCACCGGAAGATCTCGCTGTAATCGCGTACCACGAGGATAATGGCGATCTGGTCATATTGCGTTTCTCATATGGACAAGAGCGCGATATACGCTTTGCGTTCCGCTGTATTACAGATTACGATCCCGCGTGTATCATGCTGCATCGCCAGCCGCATCTAATCTGTTTCCTCAACAATGATCGAGGTGAATAACATTGCCTATTATCAAAGCAATATCCGGTAAATCACCCATTAGAACCGTACTTACCCGTGTAATGGACAAACGAAAAACCAGTGAAAATTTGTTGAGCGGTTGGAATTGTACACCGTTTACGGTTAAAGATGAAATGGAAGTAACAAAACGTCTATGGGGGAAAAATGGTGGGCGAACGTATAAACATTTCATTCAAAGTTTCGCCAAAGACGAAAACATTTCGCCTGAACAGGCTCATCAGATTGCGTATCAACTGGCCGAAGCACTTCCCGAATGGGCGGACTTTGAGGTGCTGATTGCTACACACACTGATACGGAATATTTGCACACACATTTTATTGTGAATAGTGTGAGTTACGTAGATGGACACAAACTCCAGCAAAGCAGAGATGAACTACAAAATATGAAAGATCAGTCTGATCACCTATATCGTGAAATGATGGTAAATCAATGAAACTGTTTTACATGATCCTCGCGTCCCTCATCACTGTTTTAATGGCAAGCTATGCGCTCTGGTTGATCGCGCACGACGATATGCCGCTGCCGAAACGCTTAGTGCAGCTTTTCCCACCGTTTTTTCTTTTAATCATGGTATTTTTACGAATTTTCTGGCTTTTCATCAGATAAGGAGGACGAAATGAGCAGTATTTCTATCAACAACTGCGTATTCATGGGCCGCTTAACAGGCGAACCAGAAATGCGCTACACGCGCAGCAATAAGCCGGTCACAACCTTTCGCATTGCTGTCAGCCGCCGTTCCAGCGCAGATGTTACCGACTTTATTCCCTGTGTGACCTACGGTGCGCAGGCAGAGTTTGTATCCCAGTGGTTCCAGAAAGGCACGCTGGCCATCGTAATCGGTCAGCTCACGTCGCATATGTGGGTGGACAAGAACACCGGCAAGAACCGTGTAGATTATGAGATTCAGTGCGATAGTGTTCAGTTCGGAGAAACGAAAAAGCAGCGTGTCGCTCGTGAACAGGAGCAGCCGCCGCAGGCCGCAGAGCCAGAAGCAACTCCTGTGTCGGGAGCATCACCCATGCCGCAGGCCGCGCCACAGAGTGGGCCAGAGCGCAGCGGCTTACAGATTGTAGCCGTAGATACCCTTACCGGCAATGTGCTCGCCAACGCCGTCTACGACCTCTATACGATGGACGGTGCAGCGGTCAGTCTGCATAACGGCACCGATGCAGACGGTATTGCATCTATTGTCGGTCTGTCCGCAGGCGATTACATTATCACCGAGGTAACTGCTCCGACCGGCTTCCGCCCGGTTGCCCGTTCGGTCAATGTAAATCTGGAACCGGGCATCAATCACAGCATTACCTTCCCTCACAGTGCTGAACCCGCGCAGCAGCCGCAGCCGTCTATCCCAGTCTATAATGATATGCCGGAGGGTTATGTCGATGATGATCACGATGTTATGATCTAAAATTCGTGTTCAATCGGAACACATAGGAGGTGTACGCCGGTGACGAAAAGCGATTTAGAACAGCTTACACTGCTGAACTCTGAAATCTCCCGCGACTTAGAGCGTCTGCAAGAGCTGTACGCACTTCTTACCGGCTGCACATCGTCCATCAGCGGTTTACCTCATATCGGTTTGCTGCGTGGCAGCGACCGTACAGACAAGTTTGTATCCATGATTGATGTGCTGGAGCAGCAGATCAAAGAGCGCGTTTTAGATAGTGCAGCACTTTACATTCAAATCTGGTCATATATCAACACAATTCACGATCCCCTCGTGCGTCAAATCATAGCTTTGCGCTACATAGATGGCCTGCCCTGGCAGCAGGTTGCTAACAATATCGGCGGCGGTATTTCTGCCGATCACGCGCGTATTTTACTCAATCGCTACCTTGCAGCTAACGAAGGGTAACAAGGAGGTTTCCCTTAATGTCCAACACCGGCTTTACCATCGGTTACAACTGCATACTGCGAGATCAGTCCCTGTCGCTTGCGACAAAGGGACTTTATCTCGTTGTTTCCAGCTATATCGGTATGCCGGAATGGAAATTGACGAAAAACACGCTGAACAAGATCTGCGGTACTGCCTATGCAGTGGAAAAGGCATGGAAAGAGCTGCTTGCAGCAGGCTATCTCAAGCACTATACTGCTCGTGCAGCTTCCGGCGCATTTATTCACCGCTACGAGCTGATGCAGGAGCCGTCTGCCTCTGCGCCGCACGCATTTGTTACCGATGCTGATTTTGTCAGCGGTGACTGTCGCATTGTTCTGTCCGGTGAGAGTAAGCGTGACTTCACACAAATTCCGAACTCGATCCTGCGCAGCAAGCGTATCCCGCTGGCTGTTAAGGGTCTTTTCGGCGTGGTTGCACATCTTATCAACATCCCGGATTTTTCTCTTAACCCGGCTGGTGTACGGGCGTTCTGCATGGAGCGGATCAAGCGCTTTTCCTCCATCTGGCGGCAGCTCAAGCTGACCGGTCTGCTCAAACAGCATCGTTACCCGACCGGCGAGGAGAACAGCTTTGAGTATCAGTATGAATTGCTGGATGAGCCGGACACCGAAGCACCGTACCTTGTGAACCATCATACAGACGGATCGGTATCGAGCGAGAGGACGATTGATGACTACATAGCGCACGCAAGCGCAAAGCTCAAGCGCCTGTTCGGTATTAACGGCTCTCAGCCGCTGCGTAAGCGCCGCAAGAACGCCGTCCGTAAATCTTCTGGCTTAACAAAGAACACGCCGCCTATGCCGCATGATGAGCGCATAAAAGACATTCGCGCGCAGATTGATGCGGACACGCTGGAACTCCATTACGCGCAGGGAAATGTGGAAATGGCAGTCGAAGCGCTGGCTGAATTGAAATATGAGAAAGACATCAAGATTAAAAACAACGATATTCCGCTGGAAGATCGTCAAGCGGTTGTTGCGCGTGTTGCTCGTCCCAATATTTCTCATTTCCTTAGTGAAAAAGAGAATGTTCTCGCGCGCAGCACGCAAAATTCGGTCGCTTACTGCCGCACTGTGTTGTATGATTACCTGATACAGCAGCAGGCAAAAGACGATGCACAGCCGCAACAGTCCGATATAATCCCTCTGTGGGAGGAAATCTGGCTTAAACAAAAAGAAGAAATCCGCAAGCGCCGCGCCGCTGAGGAAGCATCACAATCCACCAGCGCTCCGGTCAACGCATAATCAGCCGTAACTCCAACATTCGGAGGTACGGCTATTGCTCCTGCTTTTTTCTTCTTTTAACCGGCATTTTAACGCTTTCCCTACGCATTTTCTCGTATTTCCGGTCATTCTGTGACCGGTTTTTTTGTTTTCACCTACCATATACCTTTTTTCGCAGGGTGGGTGCAAAAAGGGTGCTTTGCAATTTAGGTCTACTGCACAAACGGCATTATGCAAAATGGTGCAAAATAACTATACCTTTTCCATTTATACTTTTCTTAATCATACTCTTCATTTCATACTCTGCTCTGATCATGAGAAAAAAGAAGAAAAAGTAATTTGTTCGTTTTGTTCGGTCGATCTGTGATACACTATAAACTGGGCGAAAGCCTACGAGAGTTACATACAGTAAGACGCTATTTTTAAGAGCATCGGTTTTTCCGACGCTCTTTTTTTGTACCCAAAATCCCTTGCCACTGTGTAGGAGGTATCGAATTTACATATGTTAAGCAAAGAGGAATGGAACGCCAACAAAGATAGCACCAGCATTATTTATTGCTTTGAAGATGGCACGACCAAGGAAATCACAATGGCAGAATATCTGCGCGCTCATCCGGAGCATAGCGCCGAAGATTTTCGTATTATCAAAGAGCTTTCGGATGAACTACTGTACCATGATTACCATTCGGACAATTATCATGGATACTGGAAAGCTGATAAAGATTTCAGCGGACTGGCTGCTCTGGTTCCATCTCCAGAACCGGGGCCGCTGGAAAGCCTGCTGCGAAAAGAACAGCTTCGCTTTGCTTTTCGTGTAGCTGCGCGCCTGCTGCACAGCGGCAAGCTGACAGCTGTACAGCGCCGCTGCTTTATTGCATATTTCATCAAGGGTAAAACCGTAGCCGAAATTGCGCATGACGAAAAAACCTACCGCATGACAATCTGGCGGCATATTCGCCGCTTAGAAGCTGCCCTGCGCGACGCCGTTTGATATGTGTTCCATTGGAACACTTTTTTTATTTTCTGAAATGAGGAGTGAACACTATGCCAAAATTCACACCGCAGCAGCTTGATGAGCTTTATCACCAGAAGCTTGCGGAATTTGCTGCATCCCCAGAGAAATGGACGAGCTTTCTCGACACAGCAGCACGACTGTACAAGTATGATTTCAAATCGCAGGTATTGATCTGGTCACAGCGACCGGATGCAACAGCCTGTGCCGAGCTGCCGCTTTGGAATGATCGTCTGCACCGCCGCGTCAATCGTGGCTCAAACGGCATCGGTATTGTTGATAATAGCAGCAATCAGCCGCGTATCAAGTATCTGTTCGATATTTCGGATACTTCGCCGCGTGACCAGTCTGTCGCACCGCCGTATATCTGGCAGATGCGGAACGATGCATACGATACAGTTCTGGACGGTATCTCTGCCGCATTGGGCGAGAATATGCAGACCGATTTTGATTTCCCTATTAACCTGTATCTGTCCGCCCAGTGCTTTGCAGATAAGAAAGCCAGTGAATACACTGACAACACCGATCTGATCCGTATTGCGGTCAAGTCAACTGCTTACTGTGTCTTGCGGCGCTGCGGCTTTGATCCGGCGCAGTATAGCTCGGACATCCCGACTGGGAACCTCTCGCCGGACGAGCTTGCGCTTGTTGGACAGATTACGCAGGAAGCGTCTGAAACGGCATTACGCTCAATTGAGCAGTCTATGAAGAACTTAGACGGTTGTAAACTTTTTCGATTTACAACGCGAAAGCGTATTGCGGAACAGCCTTCTATGTTGTATAATAAAGGTACCGAAAGAGTATCTGAACCGACAAAGGAAGGAGCTGTTATAGATGGCAAAACTGCCGAAGAAAGTATATTACCACGAGGGACCGGACGGCAAGATGCACCCCGATCTGGTAAAGCCGGAGTACGGCGAATGGGGCGCAGCGCGTCTGAGGTACATGAAGCAGTACCTGCCGGAGGAACTGATGGAGTTGCTTCGGAATTGCGAGCTGAACCACTATCTGAACAAGCTGGATCGCCGCGCGA